>OIYS01000622.1_pt1 | contig 23039 bp, 23 predicted proteins | sample 1588271 | NCBI WGS metagenome assembly OIYS01 (sample SAMN03283286) | human gut metagenome | biome: human-associated habitat; material: feces | host: Homo sapiens | place: Peru | collected 2012
ATAAAAATGAAGATAAATTTATTGAAAAGTTTCTAAAATTATTAAAAGAAGAAGGATATAATAAAATAGCCAGTTAGGCTATTTTTAAAAGGAATAAATTATGATTAATATCGTTTTATTTGAGCCAGAAATTCCTATGAATACAGGAAATATTATGCGAACATGTGTCGCCACTAATTCTAAATTACATTTAATAAAGCCCCTTGGATTTTCTTTAGAAGAAAAGTATGTAAGAAGAAGTGGCGTTAATTACATTGATAAATGTAACTATCAAGTTTATGAAAATATAGATGATTTTTATAGTAAAAATAATGGCACTTTTTATTATTTAACTAGATACGGACATAAACCACACACTAGTTTTGATTATTCTAATAAAGATGAAAATATTTACTTTATATTTGGAAAAGAATCAACAGGAATACCACGAGAAATACTAAAACCGCATTTAGATAATTGCTTAAGAATACCTATGACAGATAATGTAAGGGCTCTTAATTTATCAAATACGGTCGCAATTGTTACTTATGAGGCTTTAAGGCAACAAAATTATAATGATCTATTATTTGATGAGCCTCATAAAAGTAAAACATTTATTGAAGATTACAAGTCTTAAATAGTTATGGACTTGTTCTTTTTTTTAGTTATAATTTTTCTTATAAAATCAAAAGGAATAACACTAATGGCTAGTAATAGTACAATAATAAATTCTCTAGCAGTTAATCCATAAGTTCTAAATAGATCTCCCCCATGATATATTAAATATATTTGAGTTAAAAATATAAATGTAATCATACCTAAAAATACTTTATTTTTTTTAATATTAGCCAAAATATTTAACCTAGTACTTCGAGCATTAAAGGAATTAAATATACCAATAAATATAAATAATGCAAAGTAGGCTGTCATAAGATATTTATTATTCTCTCCAACTCGGATAACGCTTTTTATTATTGGCAATTTTAAAAACAAAATACATAATAAAGCCGAATAAGTACCCGTTATTAATATTTCTCCTAACATATATCTATTTAAGATTGGTTCTTCTTTCTTTTTAGGAGGCTCATTCATATAATCAAGTATAGGAGCCTCATAAGAAAAGGCTAAAGCAGCAAAAGTATCCATAATCATATTTAGCCAAAGCATCTGAATAATTGTAATTGGAGTATCAATGCCTATAAATGGTCCTATTAAAGATAGTATAAGAGCACACATATTTACAGTAACTTGATAAATAATAAATTTACGAATACTTTTAAAAATTGTTCTACCATAAAGAATTGCTTTACTTATTGATAAAATATTATCATCAAGAATTACTATATCACTAGCCTCTTTAGCAACTTCAGTTCCAGATCCCATAGCAAATCCTACATTAGCTTTTTTTAGGGCTGGCGCATCATTTACACCATCCCCGGTCATTCCTACAATTAAATCATTATTTATGATTATCTTAACCATACGACTTTTATCAAGAGGTAGAGCTCTAGCTATAACTTTTATTCGTTTTAAATTATCTTCTATAAAGTCATCACTAAGTTTATTAAATTCTTCACTTGATAAAGCTAAATCATTACTATCATTCATAATACCAACTTCTTTGGCAATACTTACAGCTGTTTCTTTGGCATCCCCAGTTATCATAATGATATCAATACCAGCATTTTTTATTAATTTAATTCCCTCTTTAGCCTCGTCTCTTAGTTCATCTTTAATACAAACAAAACCAATAAAAGTAAGAAGCTTAAGATTACTTCCCTTAGCTAAAACTATTACCCTCTCGCCTTTTTTTGTGTAGGAAGAAATATCCTCATTTAACTTATCTTTATTTTTTAAAATACATTTTTTTCCAAAATCGTCTAAATAATAAAAGCAATTAGGAAGTAATACTTCACTAGCTCCTTTATAATAATATGTATCATCAATCTTAACACTACTGTATTTATTTTTACTATCAAAGTTGGTCTTATCACTTATCATATATTCTTTCTTTTTAAAATTTTTGATATATGAAAGTAAAGCTTGATCAGTAATATTACCGCCAATAATTTTATTATTGCTTAAAGTAGATTCATTATTATAATAAAGCGACTTAACAATTTCATCCGCATAGTTGCTATACACTTCAAGTGATTTTTGATTTTTAAAGCCTGTTTGATAACTTTTTATTAAAGAGACACTTAACTTTCCCTTAGTAAGGGTTCCTGTTTTATCTGTCAATAAAACGTTTAAACTCCCACTAGTTTCAATTCCCACTAATTTTCTTACTAAGACATTATCTTTAAGCATTCTTTTCATGTTACTAGATAAAACTAAAGTAATCATTACCGGTAATCCTTCCGGAACTGCTACTACGATGATGGTAACGCTAAGTGTTAGTGCGTAAATTAGGTAATCTGCCATCAAATGAAAGTTTTTTAATGTTTCTAAAATTAAGGTTCCGTTAAAATTATTATCAATTACTATTACTTTAAAAAGATAAGATAGACTAATCAAAACCGCCCCAATATAACCTATTCTACTAATAACTTTGGCAAAACCTACTAATCTTTCTTTTAAAGGACTTTTTGGCTCTTTTTCTTCTATTTCTTTAGCGATCTTACCATACATAGTATTTTCACCAACCGAAGATACTTTAATTAATCCTCTATTTTTATAGATAACACTTCCCCTATAAACTGTACTTCCTGGCGTTTTTTTAGCTTCCTTTTTTTCACCATTAAGCATTGATTCATCAACTGATAATTCACCTTCTATTACTACTCCATCCGCCGGAATTTTATCACCTGGCTCTAAAACGACTATATCATTTACTACTACTTCATCTACAAACACTAGAGCGACTTTCTTATCTCTTATAACTTTAACTTTTATTTTTGACGATTCTTCTTGTAAGCGAGAAAAAGCCGCTTCACTACCATATTCCGATATAGTTGAAATAAATGAAGCTAATAAAATGGCAATTAAAATTCCAATTGTTTCGTACCAATCAAAGTCTCTAAATAAAAAAAGAGTTTTTATAGCCAAGGCTATTAAAAGAATTCTAATAATTGGATCTCCCATAGTTTCTAACAAAAGTTTTAAAAAACTATTTTTTTTACCAGTACTTATTTTATTACTTCCATACTTATTTCTACTTTTAATTACTTCACTTTTACTAAGACCATTGTAAGAGTTCATTTCTTTCCTCCTAAAAAAATATATGGCCTAATCTATATATTTATTCAATAAAAAAAATACCTCACGGGTATTAATTTATTAATTCTCTTTACTTGCTTCAACTTTGATAACTTCTTGATTCTTATAGTTTCCACACTTAGTGCAAGCACGATGTGGTCTTATTGTAGCACCGCACTTAGAACATTTAGTTAAAGCACCAACTTCTTTTTTTAAGTGAGTACGACGCATATTCTTTTTTGTCTTACTAGTTCTTCTAAAAGGAACTGCCATAATTTCACTCCTTTCTGTCCTCTAATAGCTCTTTTAGTGCTATAAATCTAGGATCAATTTCATCTTTAGTATTTTTATTAAGTTGCCAACCTTCACCAGAAAGTGAAACATCTTCATTATTTTTTCTTGCTCTAATTGGAACTTCCAATACAATATTTTGCCATAAAATCTCTCGAATATCAAGTGTATTTTTACTTTTATCTATATAATTCTCTAAATATCCATCATTTTCTTCATAAGAATCATTCAAAGGAATCGAAAAATTATGCTCTATTTCTTCTAAAGTTATGGCATCTTTCATAATGATTGTACCACTAAATACAAGATTTAAGTTAATAGCATCAGTTAAAGTATATGATACATACCCTTTAACATGCAAAGATCTTAAATCATCTATTCCTAGTGATTTAAAATCACCAGTAATAGAAACATCTTCATCTATAAATATTCTTTTGTTATTATATAATTTTGTTAAATCTATAAACATTATCTTCACCATTTAAAGTATAAAATAAAATTATTTATTGTTCAAGCAAATTGTATCTGCTATAATCTTTTATGAGGTGGTAAAATGGATGTTATTGGAATAATCGTTGAATATAACCCATTTCATAATGGACATTTATATCATTTAAATGAAATAAAAATAAGATATCCTAATAGTTTAATAATAGCCATTTTGCCTGGTTATTTTATGCAAAGAGGAGAATTAAGTGTTATTTCTAAAGAAGAAAAAGTAAAAATAGCTTTAGATAATAATATCAATGTAGTCTTAGAGCTTCCAAGTTTATACGCGACACAAAGCGCTGATGTGTATGCATATAATGCTATTAAAATTTTAAACGAATTTAAAATAAATCGTCTTATATTTGGAAGTGAAACTAATAACTGTGAAACACTTAGACAAATAGCCGAAAAAAACATTAAAGAAGAGGACATTAAAAAATATTTAAAAATGGGCTTAAATTACCCTACTGCATTAAAAAAAGCCTTAAACATTGACTTTTCTTATAATAATCCCAATGACTTACTCGCTATTAGCTATATAAAAGCCATAATAAATAATAATTATAATATTAAATATGAAACTATTAAAAGAACTAGTAAATATCATGACAAACAAAGTAATGCCAAAGTAATAAGTGCTTCTAATATTAGAAACAAAATTATGAATAACATTGATATTAAAAAGTTTGTTCCCATAAATTACAAGAATTTTAATAAGGGTGATAATTTATTTACAATTCTAAAATATAAAATTATTACTTCTCATAATTTAGATGATTATCTTGATGTTTCTGAGGGCTTGGATAATCTTTTGAAAAAAGAAATAACCAAATCTAATGATTTAGAAGATTTAATAAAAAGATTAAAATCTAAAAGATATACTTATAATCGTTTAAAAAGAATGTTAATTCACATCTTATTAGGAATTAGAAAGATAGATAGTACAAGCGATACTTATATAAGAATATTAGGCTTTAATAAAAGTGGTCAAAAGTATATTAAAGAATGTAAAAAATCCTTTACTTTGCCAATCTATAATAAAGATTTAGATAGTATAACTAAAACTTATGAAAAAAAAGCCAGTTTTGTATATGATTTAATAAATAATACTAATACTTTTAAATTTGAAATTGAAAATAAACCTATAATTAAATAGGTTTATTATTTTTGACAATTTGGACAAAAGTATGTACTTCGGCCATTTATAAATTCTTTTTTAATAGGTTTTTTACACACACTACATGGCATTGATTCTTTTTTGTGAACTTTTAAATATTTTTGATAATTTCCTGTTACGCCTAAACTTGAAGTGTAACTTTTAATTGTTGTACCGCCATTTAATATGGCTTTTTTTATAATTTCATTAGCACTTTTTATGATTTGCTCGCATTCACTAAGTTTTATTTCCGAGCCTAGTTTATAAGGATTTAATTTTGCTGAAAACAAAACTTCATTGGCATAAATGTTACCAAGGCCACTTATAATGGATTGGTCAAGTAATAAGGTTTTAATCGGAATATGACGATTTTTTATTTTTTCATACAAATACTCTTTGGTAAGATTTTTATCATTAACTTCAATTCCAAGTTCTTTTATTTCTTTTAAATTTAATAAATCTTCTTTTAAAGCTAGAATCATTCGTCCAAACTTTCTTGTGTCGTGGTATCTTAATGTTTCATCACCAAAATAAATTATTATATGTTCATGTTTTTCTATTTTTTCAGTAGCTGGTTTTATGAAGAATTTTCCTTCCATTCGTAAATGGGTTAGCAAAACATATTTTTGGGTAACAAATATAAGCCACTTTCCCATTCTCTTAATATCTAAAAATTCTTCATTTATCAAATTATCTAAAGGATAAACACTATTACAAAGTATCTTATCGTATAATACTTTTACCGCGGTTATTCTTTTATTTAAAATACGTTTTTTTAAAACATTTCTTACTGTTTCAACTTCAGCTATCTCAGGCATAATTCCTCCTTATTTAGCTAGATACCAATTCTCGCCATAATCTATTTCCACCTTTAGGGGAACACTTAGATTGTAAACATTTTCCATTTCTTCTTTAAGTATTTTCGAAACACTATTAAGCTCTTCTTTTTTTAAATCTATAATTATTTCATCATGAACTTGTAAAATCATTTTACTTTTTAAATTTTCCTTTTGCAAACGATTATAAACTTTAATCATCGCCAATTTCATTATATCAGCACTTGTACCTTGAATTGGAGTATTCATGGCCATTCTTTCACCCATTTGTCTTATCATATAACTAGGACTTTTTATCTCTTCAATTACTCTTTTGCGACCAAATAAAGTTTCTACGGCCATAGTTTCTTTGGCTTCATTTATTAAACCATCTGTGTATTTTTTAATTTCAGGGTATAGAATATAAAAACGATTTATATAATCCTCGGCTTCGGATTTTTTTATGTGAAGATTTTCTCCCAAACCAAATCCACTTATACCATAAATAATTCCAAATACAACAGCTTTAGCACAACGGCGCATCTCTTTTGTAACTTCTTCATCGCTAACTTTGAATACTAGGCTGGCTACATGAGTATGGATATCTTCACCATTTTTAAAAGCCTCAATTAGTCCTCCACAATTAGCTAGATGAGCCATTATTCTTAACTCAATTTGAGAATAATCAGCGCTTATTAAATAATCATTTTCTGGCACAAAAGCCATTCTTATTTTTCTTCCTAGCTCTTCTCTAACAGGTATATTTTGTAAATTTGGTTCCGTAGAAGAAAGTCTTCCTGTTCTTGTTAAAGTCTGTTTAAAAATAGTATGAATTTTTCCATCACTTAAAATATAGTTTTTTAAACCATCTATATAAGTGGATTTTAACTTTGTTAAATTTCTATATAACAATATCTTACCAACAATTGGATGTTTATCAATTAGTTTTTCCATGACTTTGACATCAGTTTTAAAACCAGTTTTATTTTTCTTACCCTTACTTAATTGCAACTTAGAAAATAATATTTCTCCTAATTGTTTAGGACTTGAGATATTAAATTCACAACCAGCTAGGTTATAAATATCATTTGTAACAATATCGATTTTAGCCATAATATCCTCGGCCATTTTATCTAAAGTTTCTTTTTTACATACAATTCCGGTAATTTCCATATCCGCTAAAACATATAAAAGAGGCAATTCTATTTCTTTATATAACTTACTTGCATTTGTCTTTTTTAAAGACTCTTCCATTTCATTTTTTATTTTGTAAATAAATTGACTTCTTTTAGCAAGTGATTCATTAACTTCTTCATTTACAAAACCACTTTTTTTAATTGATTCATAATCTTTAATTTCTGTATTAAATATTTTACTTAAACTACTTAAATCATCTTTAATATTATAATTTAACAAATATGCCATAATCATTAAATCATCTAAGACATTTATTTTTATTTTTGTATTACCGATAATCTTTTTAGCATCATAAGTAATGATATTCTTATTTTTGATTGCATTAATAACATGAAAAAAATCAGTCCGAAATATATAAGTATTTTTACTATCCGTAATACTTAGACCTATCAAATTTGCTTTATGATAATTTTCTTCACTTAACATTACATCAATAGCAATCGTATCATCAAGATTAATAAGACTTATATCATCTACAAGTTGAAACTTAGGCTTTTCTTCACTCTTAATGTTAATATTTTTTAAAAGTGAATGAAATTCAAGTTCTTTATAAATTTCTATGAGAGCTTTTTGATCTACTTTTTTGTATTCTAAATCTAAAAGAGATATATTTAACGGAACATCTCTATATATAGTAGCAATCTTTTTAGATATAAAGGCCATTTCTTTATCATTTTCTAATTTTTCTTTGGTTTTACCAGTAATATTATTTATATTATCATAGATATTTTCTAACGAACCATATTCTTGCAATAATTTTAAAGCTGTTTTTTCACCAATGCCTTTTACCCCAGGTATATTGTCTGATGAATCACCCATAAGAGCTTTTAAATCAATAATTCTAATAGGTTCAATTTTATAATCATTTAGAAAACTTTCATGATTATATCTTATAAACCCTGTTTGCTTTAATAGTTTCATCTCTGTTTCATCACTAATTAATTGAAGAAGATCCTTATCACTAGAAATAATAACACTTGCAAAATCTTTATCATTCTCTGTTAATTGTGAAATGGTTCCGATAATATCATCTGCTTCATATGGTTCCATTTCTAAATATTTTATACCCATCGCATCTAAAATTTTTCTTGCTACTGGCATTTGCTCTTTTAATTCATCAGGAGTTGTTTGTCTGCCTTCTTTATAAAAAGAATACTCTTTTTTTCTAAAGTTTTTACCTATATCAAAACATACCGCCATATATTCAGGATTTTCTTCATTAATAATTTTGTTAATCATTTGCACAAAACCATATAAAGCATTTGTAGGAAAATTTTTAGAATTCTTCATTAGGTTATTAGAATATGCCGTAGCATAATAACTTCTAAACATTAGATTGTTGCCATCAATTAAAACAAGTTTTTTCATATATTCTCCTTTTCATTTAGGATTTTAAATCTAGCATTTAAAATTCTTTCTTCACCATCATCTATCATATCTATAGTGACTTCTTTTTCATATAAATAATTATAATGCTTAAGAGCAAGTTCAATAAAATAAATAAATATACCAATATCAATTCGATTATAATAAGTTACTAATAACCCAGGCAAAAGTCCTCTTAAGCCCTTTCCTTTTTTTCTATAAACAAGTATTTCACCTTTATTTGTAATAGCAATCCAATTTTGGATATTATTTATACTTGGAGCAAGTCTCGCACTTTGGCCAATTTCTTTATAGTAATCATTTTTCCAAATAGCAGAAAGATCTTTGCGGTTTACTTTAGATTTCTCAGTTCTAAAAAGTTTCTCATTAGATTTTTTTATTAACATCATAGCCACAAAATATAAATCATCCTTTTTAATATCTAATAAAGAATCACATCTAAACCATGTCGAAGAAATATTTTCTTTAGCTAGATAAAGTTCAACTTGTTCCCCAATATATCCAATATTTTGTAAATAATTATCTTTCTTTTCACTATAAAAAATAATTTGATATTCTTCATTTCGTTTAGAACTTGTTCTATCCACTTTTAAAAGTTCCATTGAAACTTTAATATTCTTTAATAAAGGAGTCGTATTATGAAAAAAATTATAAAGATTATCTATATCTTCTTCACTAAGTGACACGTGAGAGTTGCTTCTAAAGAGAGTTAAGCTTTTTCTTTTGTGTATCATGTCATATAAATCTTCCATACATCCTCCTTTATATTAAGAATTATATCACGTCTAATACGCGATTTCTATATTTTAATAAAAGTAAAAAAGTAGTTAATTATTATTTAACTACTATATTTACTATTCTTCCCTTAATCACTATTACCTTAACTATTTCATGAAGAAGAGTATATTTCTTTACATTATCATTAGCCATAGCTTTTTCTTTTACTAATTCATCATTATCATCAATATTGATTTTAATAGTAGCCCTAACTTTACCATTAACTTGAACAGCAATTTCTTTTTCTTTTAAAACTGTTTTTTCTTCATCATAAGTTGGCCATGGTCTACTACTAATAACCTCTAAACCTAGAGATTCATTTAATTCTTCGGTTATATGTGGAGCGATTGGATTTAACAAATCAAGTAAAATGCTATAGTCTTTTTTAGTAATGTGTTCTTTTTGATCAAAGTTATTTAAAAGAATCATTAAAGAAGATACTGCAGTATTGTAAGCCATATGAGTTAAATCATATTCAACTTTTTTAATAGTTTGATTAATTATTACTTCTAAGTCATTGGAGTATGTATCACCATCAATGACTTTATCTTTTAATCTTATAACTCTGTCTATAAATCTTTTACATCCTTTTAAAGAATCGGTACTCCATGGTACATCCTCTTTATAGTCTCCCATAAACATTTCATAAACACGTAATGTATCCGCACCATAAAGATTAATTATATCATCTGGGTTTATAACGTTACCCTTACTTTTACTCATTTTTTCATTGTTAGATCCTAAAACCATGCCATGACTAACTCTAGTCCAGATCATTTCTTTATTAGGTACTAAATTATAATTATAAAGCATTTGAACCCAGAATCTTGCGTATAATAAGTGTCTAGCTGTATGCTCCATACCACCATTATACCAATCTACTTTATTCCAATATTTCATGGCATCCATACTGGCAAACTCATGGGTATTATGTGGATCCATAAATCTTAAGAAATACCAACTTGATCCAGCCCAGTTTGGCATAGTATCAGTTTCTCTTCGAGCTTTTTTTCCACATTTTGGACATGTTGTATTAACCCAATCAGTTATTTTAGCAAGTGGACTTTCTCCATCAACAGTTGGTTCATACTCAGCAACATCAGGTAAAATTAGTGGTAAATCTTTTTCATCCATTGGAACCCATCCGCAAGAATCACAATAAATCATAGGTATTGGCTCACCCCAGAAACGTTGTCTTGAGAAGATCCAATCACGCATTTTATAATTATTTACTTCTCTAGCGATGTTTTTCGAAACAAGCATTTCAGTGATACTTTTTTTAGCTTCTTCAACTGTAAGTCCGGTAAATTCACCAGAATTAATTAGCTTACAACCTTTATTTAGATAATCTTGTTTTTCAAAAGCATGCTCTTTAGTGTTGCCCCCCTCAATAACTTCAATCATATCCAAATTATGTTCTTTGGCATATAAAAAGTCTCTTTCATCATGACATGGTACAGCCATAACAGCACCAGTTCCATAATCCCCTAAGACAAAGTCACCTATAAAGATTGGCACTTCTTTATTATTAACTGGATTAATAGCCGTTACACCTTCAAGTAATACGCCAGTTTTTCCTTTATTAAGTTCAGTTCTATCCATATTAGACTTTTTCTTAGTCTCGTCTATATAGCGTTTTACTTCGTCGATATTTTTAATACGTGGCATCAATTCTTTTATTAATTTTCCATCCGGTGCAATTACAAAGAAAGTTATACCATAAACCGTTTCAATACAAGTGGTGAATATCTTAAACATTCCGCCATCTTTTATTTTTACATCCATTTCAACGCCAGTAGATTTACCTATCCAATTAATTTGACCTAGTTTTACTCTATCAGCAAAATTTGTATCATCTAAACCTTTTAATAAATCTTCCGCATACGCAGACATTCTTAACATCCATTGTGATTTTTCTTTTTGGATAACTTCGGTGCCGCATCTTTCACAAACCCCACCTTGGCTATCTTCGTTAGACAAAACAGATTTACAATTTGGACACCAATTTACTGGTATAGTATCTTTATATGCCATGCCATGATGATAAAATTGTAAAAATTGCCATTGAGTCCATTTATAATATTCTGGATCAGTTGTAGAAAATTCTCTATCCCAATCAAATGAGAAACCTAAAGACATCATTTGTTTTTTAAATGTTTTAATGTTTTCTTTAACGGCATCTTTAGGATGAATATGATTTTTAATAGCGTATTGTTCAGCCGGAGCTCCAAATGCATCCCATCCCATTGGATATAAAACATTATAACCTTGTCTTCTTTTTAATCTTGCTAAAGCATCCTGAGCTGTATAACTCCTTACATGTCCTACATGTAATCCAGCACCAGATGGATATGGAAATTCAACCAAAATATAATATGGCGGTAATTTCGAATCATTATAAGCCTTAAAGCTATTATTATCTATCCAATATTGTTGCCACTTTTTTTCTATTTTTTTAAAATCGTACATTATTCATCAATCCTCTCTTCTTTTTTCTTCAAATATCTTCCATATATTTCATACAAAGAATATATGAAACCAGTTAGTAATATAAAAGCTATTATAATTCTAAATATAAAATAAAATGGAATAACCTCTACTACAACAACTACTAAAGCCATTATAAAGGAGTTAATTAGAGAAACCATAAAGCCAAAACTTTTATAATTAATTTTATTTTTATCTATTTTAAATTTATAAACTAAATAATCTAATTCTTTAATACTAGTTTTTTTATTTTTTCCTTTTTTAGGCTTATATATCTTTCTTAAAGCCGGCATAGTCACTAAAAAATAATGTATTAAGAATAAAAATATAAAAAGTATTAAGAAAACAGTAAAATATTTTTCCATAAATCCTCCTAAAAAATAAAAAAACACTCATCCAAAGGACGAATGCTTCGTGGTACCACCTTATTTTTTTCTCAAACTCTTTTAAGGGAGAGTCCCCAACACATCCAAAAACAAGTTCATAAAGTTCTCTTACTAGTTTTCAGCACCACTAGCTCTCTTTAAAGAGATAAATTTATTACTACTTTTTCTTCATCTGCTTAAATGTATTATACTAGAATTCTGATACATATTCAAGAAGTTTTATAAACATTCTTACAAACTCTTTTTCTAGCCCTTCATTATGTAATTTACGGATATTAATACGTTTCTTTTTGATATCCATATCACTAAAAATAATTTCAGCAATTCGTTCTTTTAATCTTGTTTCGATTTTTAAATCACTAATTATTGAATTTATATCCTCATTAACAATTCTTACCGCATCAATTTCGATATCTCTTCCTCGACAATTAATAGTTAATTGACTAGTCGTATCAACATCGCTAACCATAACAATAAAGTCTGTGTCATCTTCATAAGATGTAAATGGTAATTTAGCTTTATCTTTACCAAGGAAAATATCCACATTATCCGCTTTTCTAGTATTTCTAAAACGAATTTTATAATTTCTCTTTAGAGGAATAATTCCTGTTTTACCTTCAACAGGACGAATAATAACCGTGAAGTTATTTGCTAAATAATTATAATCTATAGAAGTTATAGTATAAAATCCTTCCCTATAATGTTCCGTAATTCCATCATCTTCATATAAGTTGTAAACATTACTTTTGCCAGGGAAAATATGTATTTCCATATCAGTTGGATTAAGAGTACTATTAATATCATCCCCTAATATAGAAAGAGGAATAATTGACCCAGCTTTAGCAAACACTGGATAATCTTCATCTTTATAAAATACTACATATCTTTTATTACCTAAGAATTTTTTACCTGTTTTAAAATCATACCATGTACCTTTTGGTAAAAAAACTCTTTCAACGGAACGATTCATTACATATTCTTTTGGTTTAGTAATTGGTGCTATTAAAAGTTCTTCGCCAAAATAATATTCATTTTGATAAAATGGCTCATCATATATCTCTGGATAATAATAATATAGTGGCTGAATTATTGGCAAACCTTTTTTACTATAGTTATAAGCTTCCGTATATAAATATGGTATTAATCGATGTCTTAAAAGACAATAATCTTTGACTATATTATAGGTATTATTATCCCATAACCAAGGTTCTCTTTTATAATACATTCCTCTTCTTGCACTAAAGCGAAAAATAGGACTAAATGTTGAAAACTCTACATATCTAGTGTATAACTCACTATCTTCAATACCATTTTTAAATCCTCCAACATCATGGCTCCAAAAGGAAACACCTATATTAGAAGCTGTAGAGTTAAATCTTGGTAAATATGAAAGAGTATCCCAACTTACTAAAGTTTCTCCCGAATATGAAATTGGGTAGCGATGAGAAGCGCTAAGACTATTGCGAGATAATATAAGACTTCTCTTGTCAAGGCTTCGCCCAAATTTAGTATGATAATAGTTTAATGCTCTTAAAGAATAAAGATCTTTTTTATAATCAATCCAAAAGAAGTCTACTCCTAAATCACTTAAAGGATTTATAAGAATCTTGAAATATACATCTAAAAATTTTTTGTCAAAAATATTAAAAGGAATTGTTTTTTTAGTATTCACATCTAATAAGTTAGCTATTTCTAAATACTTTGCCTCATGTTTCATAATACCTTCGGTTGGATCAATATTTATACCAACCCTAACGTTATGTTCATGCATGTTTTGCAAAAATAATTTAGGATTAGGAAACAAACCCGTATCAAAAGTAAAACCAGTTTTATATAAGTTATAGTCTTTAGCATCCTTTAAATGCCAAAATTCACTTAATAAAAGTACAGAAATAGGGATTTTATATTTATTAAAAGCTTTTAATAAAAGATACGCATCATCCGCTGTATATATCTTATCTCTATTCCACCAAATACCAAGACTATAGCGTGGTACTAGTGGAGGAAACCCAGTTAAAGTAAAATAATCTTGTAAGCATAATCCAAAGTCTTTGCGATACAAAAATACGTATGTATCCACTCTTCTTTCAGTTGGCTTAAATAATGTACCATCATTCATAATAACTAGAGATTCTGAATCATCAATTGAGGCAAAGCCATCCAAAGAGTAAAGTCCCTTAGATAATTTAGTTCTTTTGTTGTTTTCTCCTATTTCCATGGCCGTGCCCATAAAATTACGAGCTTCCGGATGATCAAAATACCAAATACGATCAGTATTTTTTAAGACTATTTTCAAATTGGCATCGGGAGCATATTTAGGGCCTGCAAATGGCTTTTCTTTTACATATAATAACGCAAAATACTTACTAACAATTTCCAGGTATTTTTCATCTTCTTCGACTTTTAATTGAGGAGTTGGAAAATTTCTATTTACTGCAAATTCAGTGGGTAGATCTAGGAATTGACCATTTAGGTTATATTCTAGACGAATTAGTCTTTCTGATAAGATGGTAATACGATATGTTTTTCCTTGGAAAACAGTTTTACCAGTAGTCATTCTTTCATCATCGTTCACACTAAATCCTCCTCTACTATCTATATAATATTAGCACAAAAATATTTTTTACACAACGTTTCATCTTTTCTTTGTTTACATTTTAAAGTATAATTCTTTATGGTGAATGAGATGGATTACAAAAGATATAATACTTTAGATTCATATTTAAAAAGACGTTTTTCTTCCAAGGTTGCCAAAATAAGCTTAAATGCTGGTTTTAGTTGTCCAAATATTAAAAATAATCATGGATGTATTTTTTGTAGTAATGGATCCAGTGATTTTGGTGGAAATAAAAATGATGATTTAATAACTCAATTTTATAGTGTTAAAAATGTGATTGACAAAAAATGGAAAAATCTTAAGTATATTGCCTATTTTCAAGCTAACACTAATACGTATGCAGATGTTTTTGTATTAAAGGAAAAATATGAAAGTGTTTTAAAAATAAAAGATGTTGTAGGTTTATCTGTTGCTACAAGGAGTGATGCAATTAATGATGATACTTTACTTTATTTAAAAGAATTAAATAAAAGAACTTTTTTAACTGTTGAACTTGGTTTACAATCAATAAAAAGTGAAACTCTTAAACTAATAAATCGTGGGCATGACTTAGCAAATTTTACGGAAATGGTCAAAAAATTAAAAGAAAATAATATTTTTACGGTAGTTCATATCATTAATGGTTTACCAAACGAAACCAAAGAAGATATGCTTAATACAGTTAGATATTTAAACAAGTTAAAAATAGATGGCATAAAAATTCATATGCTATGTGTATTAAAAGATACTCCTTTAGAAAAATATTATAATCTGCACAACTTCCACATATTAACAAAAGAAGAATACATAGATATTGTATGTAGTCAATTGGAACTTTTAAATAAAGATATAGTAATAGAAAGATTAACTGCTGATCCTAATCCAGATAAACTAATAGCCCCTACTTGGACATTAAAAAAATTCTGTGTGCTAAATGACATAGATAAAGAAATGAAAAAAAGAGATTCTTATCAAGGCAAATATCAAGAAGAATAAACAATTTTATTAATTCGAAAACCTTTTAATTCTATATTTACCCCATCTTCTAGCGATTCTTTTTTTACTTTATTTATATATGATTTAATAAAATTATTTATTTCAATTTCTTTATTAACTAATAAATCTCTAGAACAATAATTATCAGTACAAACATATTTTACTTTATCCAATAATTTTTCTTTTTTTAAATAACTTATTAAATCCTTAGAATTAATATTTATTTCACTTTGTTTTTTTAAAAATACAGTTGCAGGTACAAATAATATAACTAAGATAAACGCTTTTAGATACTTCATTTTACCACCATTATTAGGATAAACAAAAAAGCGATTTTTAATCGCTTTTTTACAATTTAGCAACCATTAAATTACTAGATGAATATCTTTTTAGGCCCTTATTAAAAATATAAAAAGCCAAAAAAATCATAAATACAGCATAAGCTATTATAATTAAGAAATTAAATAAATTAAAATTACTAATAACCTCAACTGGCATATATGAAATTATTCCAACTGGTACAATAGTATATAGAAGTAATTTTGTAATACCTTTAAATATTGAACCAGGATAAGTTGAAAAACTAATTACCAAATTAGTCATTGAATCACTTATCATATCGCTTTTCTTAATAAAGAAAGCTAATGAGCCAAGTATTACTACAAAACTTGTTAAAACTAGTGCTCCAATAATAGTAAAGAAAATAAATAATATAAATTCATAAAAGCTTGGCTTACAAATTAATAAAATAATAATTGAATAAATAATATCACCTATCGAAGATACACTTACATTACCAGTAATTGAATTTATTAATACATTTCGTGGTTGTACTAAATAAGTATCAAGCCTTCCATCACTAATAATATCCGAAAGAAAATAACTATCTCTAAAAAAGAAATTACTTATACCATATATTCCAGCAGCTAAGCTCCAAAGCAATAAAACTTTATGCATTGTATAGCTTCCAAATGAAGAAGAAAGTGAGAAAAAGACTTGCCACTCTATAATAAACGCAGCGTTATTTAAAAACATAAAGACAATATTAGATATAAATGTTGCTTTATTAAGCATTTCTTTCATTAAAGCATATTTTACTGACAATAATACCTTTTTAACCTCCAAAAACATTTAATTTTCTCACTCCTTTCTTAAATATAAATAATGCTAAAAGATATAATATGAATATATAAACTAATTGAAATCCAAAAAGCTTTGCAAATTCATAATAATTAAAATGAACAAATAACTTAGCAGGCCCATAAGTTGTCACATATACTGGGCTATATTTCAATATATTTCTTACGGGTTCACTAAATAATTCCAAAGGAAATATAGTTCCAAAAATTAAGACAACTTTACTATAAATCCAATAAATTGGATTGGCATCTTCAATAAAGAAAGCTATTTCCCCAATAATTATCATTATAAATAAACTAATAAGTATAGCTAATAAGATAGTTACTAGAACTAAGAATAAAGATAATATATTTATATTAACAAAAGTTCCTAAAAAGATATAGCCAGTTATAAAAGCAAATATTATATATATTATAAATTTAGTAATAATTGTTCCCAAATGAGAAAATAAATTATACAAAATATAATTGATTGGCTTTGTTAGGTTATAAACTATATCCCCACTTTTTACAGACTTAGAAATATCTTTTATTATTTTTCTTCCCGCTATACTTGACCAAATTGTTTCGGTTATAATTACATACCATATCATCTCGTAAAATGTATAACCTTTAATTAAACTTGATGGATCAGAATATATGTATTTCCAAAGATTTAAAAAGATAAATATATGTATTAAAAAACCTATATAGTTATATAACATATTGGCTAGATATTGAAATGAATTTTTTATTTCATACTTTAATATTTTAAAATATTTTTTCATTTTTCTTTCCTTGCATATATCTCTTTTATTATATCTTCCAAAGGAATATTAGAAATATTTATATCAAGGACTTTATCAACATCTAGTTTTTTTAAAGCCTCAGAAATGCTTTTCTTTTTTAAATCAACCTCTAGTTTTAAATTATAGCCCTTATCTTTTAATATTTTAATGCCGTCTTCATCATCTAAGTTTAGTTTTTCTTTCATTTTAGCATCAATAATTTTTTTGTTTAAATAATGATATTTTAAATTATCCATAGTATCATCAAAAGCTAACTTGCCATTATTTATAATTATTACCCTTTTACAAAGTTTTTCGATATCTCCGACATCGTGGCTAGTTAAGAAAATAGTTGTTTTATATTCTTTATTCATACGTTTAATTAGTGTTCTTACACTTTCTTTAACTACTGGATCAAGGCCAATTGTTGGCTCATCCAAAAATAACACTTTAGGTTCATGAATTAGAGAAGCTATTATTTCACAGCGGATTCTTTGACCAAGAGATAAATTCTTAATAGGAGTATTTAGAAAACTACTTATCTCAAAAACACTTTCAAATTCTTTGATTTTTCTCTCTACTACTTCTTCAGGTATATCGTATATTGCTCCAAAGTATTTAAAATTATCATATGCTGACAAATGCATCCACAATTGTTCTTTTTGGCCAAAAACAGTACCTATCTCATAGGCTAATTTTCTTCTATCTTTGAATGGATCTTTATCAAGTACTTTAGCAAATCCCCTAGAAGGAGAAAGAATACCTGTAAGCATTTTAATAGTTGTACTCTTTCCTGCTCCGTTTGGACCAATAAAAGCAATAATCTCTCCTTTTTCTATATTAAGTGAAAGATTATTAACAGCTTTTATTTCTTTGTACTTAGGTTTAAATATATTTTTAATACTGCCTTTAAAACCTTTTTCTTTTACTTTAATTTTAAAAGTTTTACTTAAGTTTTTAATCTCAATTACTTTGTTCAAATAAATCACCTCTCTCTTTTTTTATTTTTTCTATTTCCTCATCAACCGAAATCCAATATCTACCTAATATTCCCTTTTCTGTTTCAATTTCATTTTCAAGCTTTCCCCCTAATGCTAAAATAGTTTTAACTGATCCTATATTATCTTTATAAGCTGTTAGTAATACCTTTTTTATATTCTTTTCTTGAGCTTTTAATAAACATAAGTAAAGATTAATTTTATTATATCCTAGTCTTCTTTTAGTTGGACGAATACTATACCCGATATGGCCACCATGCATTAACAAATTTTCATTCAAATTCCAACGTAAGTTAATCATTCCGACTAAAGAGTCATCATCTTCACAAATTAAGAAATATTCTTCACAAGGGCATCTATCTTTTGGCCTTTTTTCATCATCTAATGCTTGATCTAATGTTATTAACCAGCCTTCATAATCATCTAACATTTTGCTAAGTCCGCCATCACCATTAATTTTAGAATTATAAAGATAAAATTCTTGGATATACTTGATAGCTTCTTTTTTCCTTTTAATGCTTGCTTTTTCTAAATAAAATTTTTTCATAATCCTCCTTTCTCGTTATAGTAATTTGTATACAAAAAGCGCGCAATCACTATAACTAGTGACTCCGCGCCATATACACGTGTAGGTTAAACCCGAAATAGCTCACAACAGTGTTTATATTTCCTCACTTACTTAGAAGTATACACTAAATTTCTTATTTGTCAACAATTAATTAAAAGCTATTTCCGTATCAATATTATCATCCACTATGGCAATATATAAAAATATTGCACCACTTATTAAAATTAATAAAGAGCCAATAAATGAAAGTTCTTTTAAATTTTTGACCTTATTACTAATATTCATACTATTATTATTTAAATCTTTATAACTATCAACCGTGAAATATAAATATACAATAAAAAGAATCGAAAAAATTAAAATCATTAATTCTTGATAATTTTTACGGGCGTTTTCATCATTACATAAAATATATTTTTTTTCAAATGAATTTGCATACCAACTTAATATAATGATACCTATATATATTATCCATATAAAATTTTCAGCCTTTATACTTTTTAGACGATCTAATTTTTCCGCATTCATATTATAATATTATTCGAAAAAGCTATATTTATATATTAATTTTATTGATATAAACTATCTTTTCTTTCATAGATATTTTTGTAACAACAAAACCATATGAATTTAATTCTTTTTTATGTAGACCCATAACTTTTCATATTTACTCATATTATTTACCATTTCTAAGCCACATATACATTCCGTCCTCTGCGACTTTTTTATTTACTTTAAATCCAAATTTTTCATAAAAAGCTTGTTTTTCTGGTGCAGATAACAATTGAATCATCATTTCTTCACCAGATAAAAGGTTTCCTTTTAAATAATCAAGTAGTGATGATAACATCATTTTACCATAACCCTTTTTTTGATATGCTGGTTTAACAACAACATCCATTATCAATCCGGCATATCCTCCATCCGTCACAAAACGAGCCATACCAATCGTTTCATTATTAAAAACGCACTTAACATTAATGCCATTTTTCAAAGATATTTTTAACAATCTTTCGGATGGGATTTTCCAATAGACACTGTTTATAAGCTCTAGGTATTCATGATAACTTAAAGCGTTATATAAAATCTTTATATTATTGTCAGGTCCTTTCATCTATTAATTTTTCTCCCTTTACAAACTCAATTAAGTTTGAATCAACGACTTTTTTTCTAAACTCTTTTTGCTTACTTTTACTATTATCAAGTAAACCTACAACAACAACTCTTTTTTCCTCATCAACATAATTAAAAGTATAATTTGGGTAAGATGAGTCCTTCATATAGTCTATAATTTTATTATTAACTCTTTCTAACTCCTCAATTGAGGCAACTCTTTTTTTACATCCGGGAATAACTAACAGTAAAATAGCTATTAAAATAATCCATAATTTTTTCATTTTATCACATCCTTTACACTCTTTATTTTTTGTAATTCAAATTTATATTTTTCTTTTACATTTGGATATTTTTTATGATCGACTTCACTTAAAAATAATGTTAGCGGTCTTATCCAAAGATCATTATTTCCATATAATGCTCTATATATTACATATTCCTCTAAGGTTTCAGAGTTTATTGCCTTAGCAAGTACTAGATAATAATCACCTTTAAAATGTCTATAAATACCATTTATTTTAATTTTTCTCATGTTCTTTTTATTTCACCAGTCCCTCTTGTATAGATATTATAAAGATCTAAATCCATATTATTTAAAAATTCCTCCGGTGTTGGTAATAATTTTTCTTTTTCCATTTGTTTAAAGGTACTATTAAAAACGGAAACACTATTTCTTAAAGCCTCAATGCCAATCATATTTACAAGAATTTCTGCGGTTTCACTTTTTACACACCCCTTACTATCAAGGAATTGCTCTTTATTTAATTCTAAATTATTTAATTTAATTATAAAATCCAAAAGCATCCGATCACACTTGTTTTTAATTTCTACTCTAGATGCAAAATCTGTGAGATACACATCAGTAAATTGGTGATTTGTATTTGAATAAACTCCTCTTTTTTCGGCTAACTTATCATTTAGATCAACAATTCTTTGACTGGTGTTACTTTGTATAATGTGTTTGGTCCCAATAAGCTCTGGGGTATATCCTAAATCCATTAAAATTCTATTTACTATGGCTTTTTCATCTTGAATTTCAAAGCCCAAACTAAGAGGGTTGTCTTTCATAAATTTTTCTTTCATTTCAACATTAATTCCATTATATAAACAAATATTATAACTATCTAAATCTTTATAAATTGAAGCTAGTTCTGGATACTTTGATGCTTCAATTATTAAAATCGCATTTTCGCTTATTGTTATATCACCCTTAATTATGGTATCTTGAGCCGCAAAGTTAATTATATTCGCTTTATCTAATTGCTCGTTTAGAGGTTCCAAAAAAATAAAATTACGATTATCAAAGTTTCCATAAATATGTGATGAAACTAAGCCGTTTTCACAAGCATGTAACGTTGTTCTATAAAATGGATAATAAGTTTCTATTTCATCTATATAAAGCTGATCACTAAGAAAATTGTTGTTATCTTTATTTAGAGTTTTAGTTTCTGAAAAGGGACGCATAACTCTGTTATCTGGCAAATAGTCTGTGGTTCTTACAAGCATTATATCATCAACTGTATATTCACTTTTATAATTATTATTTCTTCTTACGCCAGCTTCCATTTCAATTTCCTTTACTTTTTCAACTGTTGATATATCATAAACTCTTAATATTGCCATATCTGCTCCTCTTACCATAATTATAATAGCATATATAAAAATTAATTATCAATACTGTTTATTCCAAAAAAAAGCAGAAACCCGCAAATAAACACTTCTTACAGATTTCTACTTATATAAATTAATTATTTGTTAACCTTCTAGAATAACTTTTGTCTAACAATTGTTCTTTATATTCATTTCTTATACGATTTAAAATTTCATCTAAATCTAAAGTTGTAACCTTTCCACCAGCCATGGCTATTTTTTCTAGTTCCTCTTTAGTTAAGTAATCAAATAAAGGTTTACTTTCGTAAAAATGAACATATTTTGGGCAAAAATCGTATACATGTTCTTCTGTATTACTATGTAATCCAAACCAAGCCTTAAAACCATTATGGTATTCTTCATACATGCCATCAACGTAGCTTTCATCCAGAATATACAAATTAGGTTGACCATCAACTGGTGTATGTTCAATTACAATTAAATCACTAAGATCAAATGTCTCACTGTTTTTTAATTCTGATTCTTGCTTTGGCAACTTTTCAGTCTCATTTTCTAGTGTCAAACGTTTAGCAATATAATCTTCCGAGTACTCATCTACAATCGCATCACTATTAGCTGAGTCACTGCGCTTATAAGCCGTTTTTACTAATGCGAACCCTGTTGTAACTAATACTAAACTTAACCCTCCTGACACAATTCTTGTCATTAATTTTTCATCTAATTTAATTTTTTTCATCCAAATATCCCTCTTTTTGTACATATACTACTATAAAAACTATTTATTTTCAACCTTAAAATAACTTTTAACTATCTAAATTATAGTTATGGTTATATAATTCAGTTCACTTAAAAGATAATATTTAGGAATTTGTTCAAAGAACATATGAATAAGAAAGTTATCTTTAGTAATAATTATCTTCCTTTTACTATTTATAGTATTAATATAAAAGAAATCCACCTAAATCATTGCTGAGTTAGGTGGAACCAATTTAATCGGCAACACTCAACATGCGAAATTAAGTGTTTCTTTAATATTTTATGAAGACTTCTTCATCTATATACATACTAACATAAAAACGACTTTTTA
>OIYS01000625.1_pt1 | contig 22863 bp, 23 predicted proteins | sample 1588271 | NCBI WGS metagenome assembly OIYS01 (sample SAMN03283286) | human gut metagenome | biome: human-associated habitat; material: feces | host: Homo sapiens | place: Peru | collected 2012
AAACGGGTGGTCAAGTTCATCGGTTACGATGCGGGCGAGGGCTACCGCAGCGACAAGGTGCTGCTGGGCGACCTGGCCGACCGAAAATACAGCAAGTGGTATCCTCTGATGGAATGGGGATGGACACGGGACGATTGCATCCGGCAAATCGAGGCGGCGGGGCTGCCCCAGCCGGGAAAATCGTCCTGTTTTTTCTGCCCCAGCATGAAACCCGACGAGATCACCGCCCTGCGGGAGCAGCATCCCGATTTGTTCCGCCGCGCCCTGGCGCTGGAGGACAACGCCCGGAAAAACCTGAAAACGGTCAAGGGCCTGGGGCGGAACTATTCCTGGAGAGAACGATTTGGAAAGGAGTTTTGCACACATGGCAACGGTTGAGAAGATTCGCAAAGACATCGAAAAGACGAAGGAGAAGATCTCCGCCCATCAGAAGCGACTTCGGGAGCTGGAGGCGCAGCTCACCGAAGAAGAAAACCTGGAGATCGTCCGCATGGTCAAGGCGGTGCGCATGGACAACAAGGAGCTGACCGCCTTCCTGAAGGCCTACGCCAGCGGTCTTATCACCCTGCCCGACGGGATGATGGAGGCGGAGGCAGCGGCGGACCCCGACGACGAGGATATGGAGGACAGCGACCATGAAGAATAAAAAAGTGATCCGGCTGTTTACGGCGATGCTGGCGGTTGTACTGTGCATGACCGCCTTCTCCGTCACCGCCTTTGCGGGCGGTGGGGATGGTGACTACTACACCGAGGAGCCCGCCGATACGACGCCGGAACCCACCGAGGAACCTGCCACCGGAGGCATGGAGCCGGAGGGCCAGCCCCTTACCCCGGTGGGCAACGCCACGCTGGTGGACGACTATTACGACGACAAGCAGCTTATCACTGTGACCACGAAAGCGGGCAACTATTTTTACATCCTGATCGACCGGGCCAATGAGGACAAGGAAACCGCCGTTCACTTCTTGAACCAGGTAGATGAAGCCGACTTGATGGCGTTGATGGAAGATGGACAGACGGAGGAAAAGCCCGCTGCTTGTACCTGCACCGAGAAATGCCAGGCCGGTGCGGTGAATACTGCCTGTCCGGTCTGTGCGGCGAATATGAGCGAGTGCGCCGGGAAAGCGCCGGAGGCGGAGCCGGAGCCTGAACCGGAGCCGGAGAAGGAGTCCGGCAGCAGCGGCGCCCTGGTGCTGATCCTGCTGCTGGCGGCTCTGGGCGTCGGCGGAGCCTTTGCCTACATCAAGTTCATCAAGCCCAAGCAGGGCGCAAAGGTCAGCGCCGACCCGGACGATTATGAGTTCGAGGACGAGGAATACGAAAACGAGGACGTTCCTGAACAGGAAGAACAGGAGGACCAGAATTGAGCAAATTGGTGATCTGTGAAAAACCGAGTGTAGCAAAGAGCATTGCGTCGGCCCTGGGTGTCACATCCAGGGCCGATGGCTATTTTGAGGGCGGCGGCTGGCTCATTTCCTGGTGCATCGGGCATCTGGTGGGGCTGGCGGATGCAGCCGCCTACGATGACCGCTACAAGAAGTGGCGGTATGAGGACCTTCCCATCCTGCCCGACCCCTTCTGCTATGTGGTGTCCAAGGAAAAGGCCGCCCAGTTCCACATTCTCCGTTCCTTGATGGATCGCTCCGATGTGACGGAACTGGTCAACGCCTGCGACGCGGGGCGCGAAGGTGAATTGATCTTCCGGCTGGCCTATGAGACCGCCGGATGTTCCAAGCCTTTCTCCCGCCTCTGGATTTCTTCGATGGAGGACGCGGCGATCCGGGAGGGCTTTGCTGACTTGCACCCCGGTGCGGACTATGATCCCCTGTATCAATCGGCTCTTTGCCGCCAAAAGGCGGACTGGCTCATCGGCATCAACGCGAGCCGCCTGTTCTCCGTCCTCTACCATCGAACCCTGAATGTAGGGCGGGTGCAGACGCCCACCCTGGCCCTGCTGGCCGACCGGGACAGCAAGATCGTTCTGTTCCGCAAGGAGAAATACCATCATGTGCGGCTGGCGCTGGAGGGAACCGAGGCGGTTTCTGAAAAAATCCCGGCTATGGAGGACGCCCAGACCATGCGGGACGCCTGTGATGGTAAAAAAGCAACCTGTGTATCCGTGGTGCGGGAGAAAAAGACGGAGAAGCCCCCCAAGCTGTACGACCTGACCACCTTGCAGCGGGAGGCGAACCGGGTGTTCGGCTACACGGCCAAGCAAACTCTGGACTACGCCCAATCACTCTATGAAAAGAAGCTGCTGACCTATCCCCGCACGGACAGCCGGTATCTGACGGGCGACATGGCGGAGACCGCCTCCGTGGTCCTGCATCTGGCGGCGCGGGTGCCGCCCTTCGACGCCTGCCCGGAGTTTTTTCCCGATGTTCTGGCGCTGGTGAACGACAAGGAGGTATCTGACCACCACGCCCTGATTCCCACCCTGGAGCTGGAAAAGGCGGATGTTCCTGCGTTACCTGTGGGCGAGCGCAATATCCTTCTGCTGGTCTGCTGCAAGCTGCTGTGTGCGGCGGCGGAGCATTTCGTGTACGAGGCGGTCACGGCCACCTTTGATTGCGGCGGACATACCTTCACGGCAAAAGGAAAGCAGGTGCTTTCCCAGGGCTGGCGGGCCATCCAGGAGGTGTTTCGTTCCTCCCTGAAGGAGAAGCCGGAGGATGAAGATGCCGAGGGTGTTCTTCCCGCCTTGACCGAGGGGCAGGTCTTTGAGCCGGTCTCCGCCTCCGTCACCGAGCACTTCACTTCACCTCCCAAGCCCTACACCGAGGACACCCTTCTGTCGGCCATGGAGAATGCGGGCAAAGAAGATATGCCGGACGAGGTAGAGCGCAGAGGTCTGGGCACCCCGGCGACCAGGGCGGCCATCATTGAAAAGCTGGTGTTCGGCGGATTCGTGGAGCGCAAGGGCAAGAACCTGATCCCCACAAAGGCGGGCGTCAACCTGGTCACGGTGCTGCCGGAGGTGCTGACCGCTCCCAAGCTCACAGCGGATTGGGAGCAGCGGTTGAACGAGGTAGCGAAGGGCCAGGCGTCGCCGGAGGACTTCATGGACGGGATCGAGGCAATGGCGGTGGAGCTGGTGCGGAAATACTCCCACATTTCCGAGGATGGACAAAAGCTGTTCCAGCCGGAGAAAGAGACGGTGGGCCTGTGCCCTCGCTGCGGTAAGCCGGTCTATGAGAGCAAGAAAAACTTCGCCTGTTCGGACCGGGCCTGCCAGTTTGTCATGTGGAAGAATGACCGTTTCTGGACCAGCCGCCGCAAGGAAATGACCCGGAAAATGGCGGCCGATCTTCTGAAAAAGGGCTGTACTTCCGTCAAAGGGATGTGGTCGGAGAAGAAAGGTTCCACCTATGACGCGGTGGTGATCCTGGACGATACCGGCGGCAAGTATGTCAATTTCAAGCTGGAGTTTTCCAAACGAAAGGATGGTGTGCATGGCAAAAAGTAAAACCGAACCCAATTTCATGGAGAATTTGAAACCGCTGCATCCCGCAGGCAGTGACGCAAACGAACTGGAGGCGGTGGCCCAGGCGCTTGCCGGACTTTCCCCGGAGGACCGTGACCTCCTGGCCGCTGTCCAGGAGTCACCCTATCGTCTGACCACCCTGGAGCAGTTCCGGGAGTTTCCCGCCAACACTGAGTATTTTGTCCTGGAGCCCAACATCAGCAAGGTGGAGGATGTGGGCTGGCGCTATCTGGCGCAGCATTTGGACGTCCTTCTGCCCCCGGAACTGCTGGACGCCATTGATCCCGTTCCCTTCGGCAATCATGCCATGCAGGAGGAACAGGGCTGCTTCACCAGTAGAGGCTATCTCACCCTCTCCGGCGATGAGTGGGAGCATGAGCGCCCCAGGGAGAGACAGACAGAGAAAAAGCTCTCCATCAAGGAGCGGTTGGAACAGAGCCGGAAAGAGTGTGCAGGTCAGAGCAAGGCGCAGCCCCATCGGGAAAAGCCTGCGCCGGAGCGATAAGGAGGTGTCGCTATGCCCCATTATGACTATGACAAAGATTATCCCTTTGCCGCCTTCATCACCAACCTGGGCAAGTACAACGAGGGTGCCCTTGTGGGCGAATGGGTGAAGTTCCCCACCACGGCGGAGGAACTGAAAAAGGTCTTTGAGCGCATTGGAATCGGTGCGAAAGACGACTTTGGGCAGACCTATGAGGAATGGTTCATCACGGACTACGACTGCTATGTGGACGGCCTCTATGACCTGCTGGGCGAGTACGCCAACCTGGACGAACTGAACTATCTGGCCTCCAAGTTGGACGACATGAGCCAGGATGAATATGAGCGGTTCCAGGCGGCCATGGAGATCGGCGACCACACAGGCAGCATCCAGGAGCTTATCAACCTGACGGAGAACCTGGACTGCTACGATATTTACCCCGACATCCACGATCACGACGATCTGGGACGATATTATATCGAGGAACTGGACGCCATGCAGGTGCCGGAGCATCTGCGCAACTACATCGACTATGAGGCCTACGGGCGGGACATCGCCCTGGAGGAAAGCGGCCAGTTCACCGACCTGGGCTATGTGCGGGATACCGGGGACAGCTTCCATGAGTATTACGATGGCGAGCGCGGCAGCATCCCGGAGGAATACCGGGTGATGACCTTCCAGGACGACATCCCCGAAGAAGAAATTTCGGAATGGGCCATGGACCTTGCCTACGATATGGACGAGTTTTTCCGGCAGCACGACCCGCAGTATGCCGCCGAGCACCCGGAGGAACACGCGGCAAAGGAAGAAATTTACGAAAACCTGATGGCCGGGCGCATCTCTGCTCTGGACGAGAAGCTGGCCGCCCTGGGGCAGACCCAGGAGGACTATCTGCCTTCGGAAATTGAGAAATTCAAGGACGCCACCGGCTATGAGGAATTTCTGGATGTAGACCCCCAGGCAATCCGGGAGACTATTGAAAACCCGGATCAATCCCATGTGGACGAGATGCTGGCCTTTGCGGAGCAGGCAAACCGGGAGTATGAAGCGGAGTTGTACGGGCAGCAAGCGGCGCCCACCCCAGACGACCGGGAGACCGGCGAGACGGTGCGGACCCCCAGAGGCACCTTCCATGTGACGGATATGAGCCGGGAACAGATGGAGGCGGCTGGATACGGTTTCCACCACGAGTCCGAGGACGGGAAGTATCTTATCATGGCCAACGGCAGCCGCGCCTTTGCCATCCCCAGCGGAGCCGCCCCCGAACATATCGCGCCGGAGAAGATGACCGTCCTGGTGGTGGAGCCCATGAAGGAACCCTATGTGAAGGAGATCGACCCCGGCCTCCATGCGCTGCAAGCGGAGGTGGGCGGCGACATTGCCGCATCCTATCCCTTTGACGATCCGGTTGGGCTGGTGCTGAACGATGAAGGCAAGCTCATTGGTCTGGACCTGAACCGTTCCCTCCGGGACGAGCATGGGGAGATTTACGACATTGTGGCAGGCACCTTCCTGGTGGTGGGCCTGGGGCCGGAGAGTTTCGCGTCCCTGCCCCCGGACATGATCCAGAAGTACACCGAGCAATTCAAGCGGCCAGAGCTGTTCGCCAGCATCAACGGGCAGATCGTGTCCGTTCCCGTGGAGCCGGAAAACCCGCTGCACACGGCGGAAATGACCCTGGAGGATGACTACGGCATGATTGACGGGATCATCAACAACGGCCGCCGTGGGGAAGAATTGGAGAAAGTCCAAGCCGAGGCGCGCAGGACCACGCCGGAGAAAAAGCCCTCTATCCGGGAACGGCTGGAGGACGCGAAACGGGAGTACGCGGAGCGGAAAGCCCTGGACAAGCCTGCCCCACAGAAGAAGCCTCCGGAGTTGGGCGACTTATGAGCCGGAGCAAGAAATGGCGTCTGGAATGGGCCTTCTTCTTGGGCGAGAACGGCAGGCGTCAGTATAACAAACTCTGCAAAGGCTGTGTCCATCCATGCAAGCAGAGTTTCCGGGCGGTGGTGGTGTCCTGTCCGCATTATCTTTCCCTCCGTTCCAAAAAGCGTAGGAATTAGGGTTCAAAATGGGCAAAGAAACCGCCTGTGGCGGCTTTTTCGTGTAGGGGCAGTATGATTTCCCATGTAGGGCGGCAGGGTGTTTCTACATAGGGAAAATGCCGGATTTTCACCTTTTGGCAAATAAGAAAGGAGCGCCGTCATCGGATCAAAGTGTCCGGTGGCGACGCTCCTTTTCTTTTTATTAGAGGCGGACTCTTATAAGTAACGAATTGGAAAAACGACACTTATAAGGGTTAGCCTCTTTTTCAAGTTTAAGATATCATTTACATGAAAGGAGCGGTTTATATGGGTATTGAAGAGATTTTCGCAAAGAATGTTCGACTCTACAGAGATCGTCTTGGGCTAACCCAAGAAGAACTTGCCGAGAGATGTTTCCAAATTGAAGAGGATGCGTTAGCAAACCGATCCTATATCAGTGATATCGAAAATTGTCGCCGCAATATAACGCTTGACAAGGTTGGAAAACTTGCCAAAGCCTTGGGCGTGCAACCGTATCAACTTTTTCTAACGAAGGATACCGACGAAAAACTATGATGAATGGAGGAACACTAATATGCCAGCAGTGGATTATGCTGAAGCCAAACGTGTGTTAAATGAAACTTTTTCCGAAACTCTGCAGCAATGCTCCCCTACAACAGCAGAACTGTTAAAAAGATATGAGGATGCGTTAGACATCGTGTTCGAATCAAAAACACAATCCTATAGGGAGGTCTTGTTGGGGTGTGCGCTGGTACACATTATTAATCCGACGGTAAACATTCGCTTGCCATATGTAAAACAAGGTCCCACTGCATTTAATGGAAGGACACTTGATGAACAAGTAATAAATCCATTTTTGATGTCTAAGCAAATACCTTGTTCCAAAGGCCCCTATTTGGCAACCTTTCGACGGAATGTTAGACTGGATGAATCCACTCGCTCAGGACTTCGTGACCAACATGGATACGATGCTATGCTAATTGTCTTGGGTGCGATTGAAGCTGCAGATAATGAAAATGATAAAAAAGCATTTCTTTCTTGCTTGCTTAAGAGGTTTATCATTCTTCGGGAGAAGTCAAGCATTCAGTTGTCCGGAATTGCAAGAATGAGTGTGGAACAGTATCAAGTATTTTTAAATACTCTCCTGCATAATCAAAGTGGTGGGCTTTTACCTATGTTAGTTACCATAGCAGTATTTCAAACCATTAACGATCAGTATTCCTGTGGATGGGATATCAACTATCAAGGAATAAATGCTGCGGATGGTGCTACTGGTGCTCCGGGAGATATTACCATTTTCAAAAATGGACAGATTGTCAAGGCTATCGAGGTTACTGAACGGCCAATAAGTGAGACGCGTGTTGTCACCACGTTTAATACAAAGATTGCTATCAACGATGTAAAAGATTACCTTTTTGTCTATACAGCTACTGCCCCTGAGGACGGGGCATACAGCGTTGCTAAGGTGTATTTCGCTCAGGGATATGACATTAACTTTATTAAGCTGAGTAATTTTGTCCTTTCGACATTTATTGCAGGAAATGTAGAAACACGGCAGCGGTTTACGGACCATATGCTAACGCTTCTTCGGCAGGATAGTGTCCCTGCAGCAGTAAAAACTGCGTGGAACGATTCTCTGCAAGAAGTAATTGGGGCATAAAAACAAATGGCCAGTTGGATTGTCCAACCGGCCATTTGTTTATTTGATATGGCTTTCTAACTCGATAACTGTTTCTGCGACACATTGGGCCAAATTGCACGGAACAGCATTTCCAATTTGGCGATAGATGGATGATTTTCCCCCTCGAAATATATAATCTGGAGGAAAAGTCTGTATTGCAGCAGCCTCCTTAATTGTAAGACGTCGCAAGAAATTGGGCACCGATACTTCTTGGTTTAGAGAGTTGTTTACCAAAGATTCATGATATTTTTCAACCCACTTTTCAGCAGAAGGATCATGGAGCAACCTTTCATCTACAATAGGGGTCTTGTTTCCACCCATCGAGGCAGGCAATGTATTAGACTGCCCTTCAAAATCGAGAGGTCTTCCCATTCCGTTGAAAAGCATCCCTGCATATGGGGACTTTCTAATGACTGGATTTGTGGCCAAAGAGATTTTTGCTGTACAAGAAAGCGGATTTTCAGGAGTTCCTGCAACTCCAACACTTAGGAGGCAATCTCTCAATGTTGATCTTGGTTTCTTTTTGCTTTCAACAATAGCATCAAAAGCATTCTCAATGTTAATGTCACTGCTACGTACTCCAATAAAAAAGACACGTTCTCTTTTTTGTGGAACTCCAAAATCAGCAGCATTCAATATTCTACTAAAGCAGTAATACCCTAATTCTTTTGCACGATTAAAAATTTTATTTCGTACCTGTTTCCAGCGAGTCAGTTCACCAAGAGCTTTTACATTCTCCATAACAAAAAACTGGGGAGATACCATCTCAACGACATCAAAAAATTCCCAGATCATTGTGCTGCGTTCATCGGTCGGGTCCATTTTTCCTGCCACTGAAAAGCCTTGACAAGGGGGTCCGCCAAATACCAATTGAATATCTTTGCTACTATATTTATAGAGGCTTTTTTTTGCCTCTCGAATATCAGCATGTTCCACATAGGTATGTGGGTGATTTGTTCTATAAGTTTCTACGGCATCAGAATTAAACTCGTTCGCCCAAAGAATGGATACACCAGCCCTTTCAAAACCGATATCCATCCCCCCGGCACCCGAAAAAAGAGATATTGCGTTCACATCATCACCTCACAACTTATGATATTGTACCAGTTTTTTTAGCCTTCTACAAGCCCCCCTGAATTGAAAACTTTCTTGCTATATTTTGTTTTATACCCCCGGTTGCAAAAGATATATAAGATTTTTACTCTATGCTATTATCTAGTCGGTGTCTCCAAACTTGCATCATCGACACGTCAAGAAGGGCATCCACATTTCTGCGGAGGGCATCATACTCCTTTTCCTCCCGCTGAATCTTCCGAAGTTCCACCTGCAGTGCGGTCTTGCGAGTGGTGAGCTCATTTAGTTCCGCTTTTATCTTTTCGGCTGAAGGAAGTTTGGTGAGTCCGGCCTTCTTGATCTCCCTGGCTGCCGCCTCAAACAAGATGATCTCGCTCTCAAAGCCACGCAGGAATTTTTCCTTGTCCTTTGATGCCTTGTATCGGTCATAGACGGGCTTCAGTTTGTGGTAGGTGTCGATCTGTTTTCCCAGGAGGACAAGATCAGTGATCCGCTGTTCCATATCCCGCAGGCTCTCTCTGGTGCGGATGGAGGCGGCGGCAACAGCGTCGCACCGTTCCTCCAATTCCTCATAGCTACCGATACCGTGTTCAGTGAGGAAGTTCATGGTGGCGGCTGCCCGTTTCAGATTCTCAATGGTTGCCCACCGCCGGTATCCGGCGCTCTGCTGGGCTTTGATGTTGTTCTGAATGTCAATGAGCAGGCTGACCGTCCCACTGCGCTGCTGGGGCTGTCTGGAGGGACGGGGGCCTCCGGCAATGCGGGAGACAACGGCTTCTTCCGTGTAATCGGCGCCCAGAGTTTTGAGCCGGGTAAACCGCTCCTGGTCCGGCGCTCTGGCGGAGATATACTTTCCCCGCTTGATCTCGTATCCTTCCCGCTGCAAGCGGGCAAGCAAATCTTCCAGGCTGGAGGATGCGGGTATCAGCCGGTCGATGGCGGCTTTCAGCTTTGCCTTATAGCTGGTGCCGTTCTGTGCGGCCTGATGCTCAATGTAGCTCTTGCCCTTATCCCGGCCAGGGACGATGACGGACAAGCCGTGTTCTTTGCACAGCCGGTCGCTGGCCCGGCGTATCTCGTGATAGCTGTGCTTGTTGGAATGATAGTGCTTGTGGTCGGTGAAACTGACCGCATTGAAAATCAGATGGTTGTGAATATGTTCCTTATCAATATGGGTGGTAAGTACAAACTCGTACTTGCCACCCAATATTTCTTTTGCCAGCTGCATCCCAATCTCATGAGCTTCCTCTGGCGACACCTCCCCAGGCTCAAAGGCTTGGATCAGGTGGCGGCCCAGGTGTGTGCCCTTGTCGATGGAATGGCGGCGTGTCCATTCAAATTCAATGTCGGCGGTCTCGGCAGTGCAGCCAAAAGAGGACACCAGCAGCTTTCCGTCCGTCTTGTCGGGATTGCAAATATAGTCAATGGCCGCTTTCAGCGTTGACTTAATAGGATGCGTCTTTGTAACTGCCATATCTGATCCAGCCTTTCCCGGATTTCCTCCATGTCGGCCTGATAGGTGGGGCCTCCGGCGTTGACCCGTTTGGCGATTTGATTGATGTTCCGGCTAATGGCGGACAGAAGCTTGTTCATCTCCTTGATGTCCCTGGTGTCCACATGGATGATGTATCCGTCAATCGCCATCTTTCGCAGGTAGGCGCCGATCCGCTTTGTCTGGAGCTGGGCCATCTTCTGCTCAATTAGGTTGCGTTCTTCCGCCGTCACCGGACAGCGCAGGATGATGGGACGTTTGCGATTTGCCATAGGGCGGCACCGTTCTTTCTGCATAAGGGTTTGGGATGTTCCCAACAAGCAATTTTGTGTTTAGGGGGCATGGGGTTCCCTAAAATCAAAATTCGCAAGTGTGGCCACACTTGCTGTGCTTGCTCTACGCTCTTTCCCCCGTAAATACAATGCTGGAAATACCTTTATCTGCCCGCAAAATCCCGGATTTTTCAAAAAGAAAAGGGCGGCAGAGCCACCCTGGAAAAATGAAAACAGAGGATGCTTTCACACGCCCTCTGTTTCATCTACTGATTCTTTAGTTTTAAGCGCCCCGTCAAGCGCACCCTCGATGACGGTCAAATACTGCTCTGGGCAGAGTTTCAGTTTGTGGCTGATACGCTGCCTCTGTGCGCTTTCCTCCCGCATGACCTCTGGATTGAAGTACCGTTCCACGGGAAGTCCGCACACTTTGATAAGCTGTATGATAACCGGCAGACTGGGAATCGTAGCATCGTTCTCGATATTTGCGAGATACCTAGAGTCGATGTTGATGATCTCCGCCAATGTCTTACGCGACAGATGCTTTGCACTCCGTGCGGCTTTTACATCGGCACCGAAAGTTTCAAAACCGGGGCAATCTTTGATGTTCGCCATATAGCATCACCCAGATACATTGTATATTTCATACTTTCTCCTTGGAATGTTACTATATGCGCTATATCTACATTTTATTATTCGCATTTATCCCTTGCTTTGTTCGAGTAGCAGAACTATAATGTACTTTGTGGAGGTGCGTTATGGACTATATGACCTTGAAAGAAGCAAGTGAAAAATGGGGCGTAACACCCCGACGGATAAATTACTATTGCGCCGCTGGGCGTATTCCTGGGGCCATAAAGATGGCAACGATCTGGTTAATACCTAAAGATGCAGAAAAACCTATTGATAGAAGAACAAAGCAAGGGAAGGCACTAAAACATGAAACCATATAAAATACTGATTATTGAAGATGATCCTGTCATACAAAGTGAATTGGAAACCCTTTTGCGGGGCAATGGATATACTGCTGTTTCAGTAAAGGATTTTTCAAAGGTCACCGACACTTTCAAAGCAGAAGAACCTCATCTCATATTACTGGATATTAAATTGCCCAATGAGAGCGGCTTTTCTATCTGCTCTAAAATCCGCAGCATTTCTAATGTTCCAATTATTTTTGTGACAAGCTGCAATACCGATATGGACGAGCTGAACAGCATCATGCTTGGCGGTGATGCCTTTATCACAAAACCATACAATACAGCAATTTTACTTGCCAAAATTGCCGCCCTCTTGCGGCGTGTGTACGCTTCTGAACAATCCGAGATATTGACATGGAATGATGCAACGCTACACCTGGAAAGCAGCATGATTGAATATAAAGGTCAGAAAGCAGAATTGACAAAAAACGAATTGAAAATTCTTTACTATCTCTTTAAGAGTGCCGGTAAAATTTGTTCCAGAAATGATATGGTAGATTTCCTTTGGGATAATCAACTCTACATTGATGACAATGCCCTCAGTGTCAATATCACTCGCATTCGGAATAAATTGGATTACATTGGCCTGCACGACTTCATTAAAACAAAACACAGGCAGGGATATACACTATGAGTGGCAAACAATATCTGAAAAATCAACTGCCCGTGCTCCTGCTGAACCTTTTGGGGGTATTGGCACTTGCACTATTTTTGATCGCCACCGGGACCTCCCGCCAAGCCATTTCCTTTATCGCTTTGGTCTGGATTGTGGTTGTAGTTTGCTATCTGACGGTCTCTTTTTTCATACAAAAAAGACATTGTGAAACGCTGTTGGTAATGGCCGAGCAGTTGGGGGAAAAATATCTGATGCCCGAAGTGATGGCCATGCCGGAAAGAGCCGATGAACAGGTCTTTTATCAGATTTTGAAAATGGCCGAAAAGTCTATGCTGGAAAAGATCGGCGAAATCCAGAGCGAACGGCAAGAATACAAGGAATATATAGAGCAATGGATCCATGAGGTCAAAACTCCGATTACTGCCATGAAGCTGATCTGTGAAAATAATCGTTCAGAATTTACCAGAGAGCTACTGGTAGAGGTTGAAAATATAAACCGCTTTACAGAGCAAGCCCTTTACTATGCCCGAAGTGAGCATACGGAAAAAGATTATACCGTCCGTGAGATACGGCTTAGCGATGTGATCCATGATGCAATCGCAGACAGTAAATACCTCCTACGCAAAAACCGTGTGGCGGTTGAGGTAGAGGATGACGGAAAAATCGCCTATATGGATGATAAGTGGATACGATTCATTCTGAATCAAATTATCAGCAATGCGGTAAAGTATCGGACGGACCAACCATCGTTGCGCTTTTCTACGGCGCAGAAACATAATCAGGTGATTTTATCTGTAGAAGATAATGGAATTGGAATCCCACAGAGCGATTTGCCCCGCGTTTTCGAAAAGGGTTTTACCGGACAGAATGGCCGAACCGTTCATAGTTCCACCGGGATTGGCCTGTACCTTTGTAAACGGCTCTGCGATAAACTGGGTATTGGATTGTCAGTCTGTTCCCAGGGCAAAGGGACAAGTGTTTCTCTTATCTTCCCGATCAACGACTTTGTTGCTGGAGTGCAGGGCTGACACGCTCTGCACTTCTTTCATTTTTGTAAGAAGTGTGTAAGAAAACTTGATACAAACAACTCTGCGTACCCGCTACAATAGAGGCATGGATGATTCATGGAGGTAAGACAATGGAACCCATTTTAAAATTAGAACATATCCAGAAATACTATGGCAATGAGGGAAATATCACAAAAGCAATCCGAGATATTAGCTTTTCGGTAGAAGCTGGTGAGTTTCTGGGCATTATGGGCGCTTCCGGCTCTGGAAAGACGACTTTGCTCAACTGTATTTCCACGATTGACACCGTGAGCGCAGGACACATCTATTTGGGAGGAACGGATGTTACGGAGATAAAGCCCAAGGCCATTGCCCGGTTTCGCAGGGAGAATCTTGGCTTTGTGTTTCAAGACTTTAATCTGCTGGATACCCTGACGATTTCTGAAAACATTGCATTGGCTCTTTCCATCAATAAAACACCCGCCAGAGATGTGGAGCCGCGTATCCAAGACATTGCCCAAAAGCTCAATATCACGGATATTTTGAACAAGTATCCCTATCAGGTTTCCGGCGGCCAGAAGCAGCGTTGTGCGTGTGCCAGGGCAATTATCAATAATCCCAAACTGCTTTTGGCAGATGAACCAACCGGTGCGTTGGATAGTCATTCGGCGCAAATGCTCCTGTCTACGATCCAGAGCATCAACGAACAACTTGGTGCGACGATTCTTATGGTGACGCATGATACCTTTACCGCCAGTTACGCCAGCAGAATTCTTTTTCTGCAAGACGGAGCCATTTTTACCGAACTGCGCAAAGGCAACGACAGCAGGAGTGCCTTCTTTGAGAAAATCCTCAATGTCCTTACCATGATTGGAGGAGGACAAAGTCATGTATGCTAAACTTGTTTTCCGCAATGCAAAGCGCTCCGTCAAAGACTATTTGATTTATATCGTGACCATGACGATCTGTGTCACCTTGTTTTATTCCTTTCTGTCTATTTCCAGCCGCTACTACCAACCCGATATTGGAAGCGAGTACAATTTCACAATCTTGAGTGATGGCATGAAGGCCGCGATCTGCGTCATTACTCTGTTCTTACTTTTCTTGATTCGTTTTGTCAATCACTATATGCTGCGGCGTAAACAAAAAGAGTTTGCGGTCCAGTCCATTATGGGAATGGAACAAAAGACCGTCGGCAGACTTTTCTTTGCAGAAACTTTTATGATGGGGATCCTCTCGATTGCCATTGGAATTTTTCTCGGTGTATTCTGCTCCCAGTTTATCACAGCCATGCTGTTGACTACCTATGGAAAAAGCTATGAATTGTCGTGGACACTATTTCCGGATACAGTCTTGCTGACAATCGGCTTCTTTATATTCAGCTTCTTGATTGTTGGGATATTCAATACTCGCACTATTCGCAAAACCAAAATCATTGATATGTTGGCAGCGGAGAAAGAAAATGATCCTGAGCTAAAAAAGAGCCGCTGGATTGCTGCTGTGGTCCTGCTGTTTGAAGGATTCACAGTGTGGATGCTTCTCACTGGCGTGCAAAAAATAGTATTCTACTATGATGGCCGTTTTGCTATCCCTGCCAAACTCATGTTCTGGGGAAACATTCTATTTCCGGCCATTACATTACTTTGGTCTGGATTCTGGCTGATTAGAAAGAGAAAAACCGGCGTTTCTACCCTGCTTCCGGGACTGCTGGTATGCACAGTTCTGAACACGGTTATGGCCGCCAGTGTGCCGGCTTTGACCAGTCGATACTATCTGGCTTTGGGGGCCGGGGCAATCAATCAATACTTGTTATTTCTCCTGATTGATCTTCTTTTCTTCATTTGTTGTGTCATTTATCTTAGCAGCAGCTTTATTGTTGCATGGAAAGCAAAGGCCCCGGAACACAGGTACAAGGGCGAAAATCTGTTCTTTTTTGGGCAGATTACATCCAAACTGAATACTACCAGCAAGACTATGACGCTGATCTGTGTAACCTTAGTGCTTGCAATTTTTATGTTTATTGCAGCCCCCATTCTGGTGGGATGGGCTTCCGGCTATCTTGATATACGTTCTATGTACGATGTGCAGATTTCCTCTCGTTATAACGATGTATACGACGAAAAAAACCTGCCCGATGACAATTACGAACTTGTAACGGATTTTCTATCAGAACATGGGATTGAAACTGACTATGATTGCACCTTTTCTCTTTATCTGCCGAGCAAGGACGATTTTCATAACCGGATGAAATACGACTTTCCTGTTGTGGCAATTTCTTTAAGTGATTACAACACCATTCGCAAAATGCTGGGATATGAGCCGATCACTTTATCAGAGGACGAGTTCACAACACAGTGGCAATCTATTGCAACGAGCGAAGAACGGGATAGCTTTTTGAAAGAGCATAGCAGCATTATGACAGACGCAGGGGAACTTACACTTTCCGAACATTCTTTTTACGAGGAAGCAATTGGAGAAACGGCCTATAACTCTTATACGGATGTACTCTATGTATTTCCAGATAGTATCTGTGAAAACCTACTCCCGGTGATTCGGAACCGTTATATCATGACGACGGAAAGCATTTCCTATGAAAATGCCCGTGCCTTAGAACAGGCTTTTTCAGCCGAGTATCCAGAAATAACTGATACCGGCGTCAGTTATGCCATTCGCTTGAATACCCTACAAGTCAATACCACAAAAGCAAGTAATTTTGTTTTACAGGCATCTATGCTCTATGCAGCTGTTGTGCTGATGGTGATTTGTCTTACGGTGTTATCTTTGCAGCAACTTTTGGATGCAAGCCAATATAAATATCGCTTCTCGGTACTTCGCAAATTGGGTGTGGAGGATACTCACATAGGTAAACTGGTATTGAAACAATTAGGCATCTGGTTTGGACTGCCAATCGTTGTCGCCATCATCGTGTCCACAATGGTCATAATTTATTTTATTCAAACGATCTCCGCAGAAATTTCTGCCTATATTGGTTTCGGCGCATTGATGTCACAAATCGGTACGACGGTAAGCATTCTTGCTTTGCTATTGATTTGCTACTTCATCAGCACATGGTTATTGTTTAAGAAAAGTATTAAATAAGAAGTATCTGCCGGACGACGGCAAAAGAAAAAAGCCGTCGTTCAGCAGCCCTTTGACACGCCCATACAATCAGCGGCGGCTTTGAGAAATCAAGGCCGCCGTTTTTCTTTGCCCTGACAGCTTCCGCGGCGGCATAGAAGGAGGATGCCGCCATGCTGCGCCGGATGCTGTCCCCGCCTGATCTGACAAAGGCTAACCGCTCAAAAAAAGCCCGTTCCAGTCGGCGGAGAGGTTCGGCCACGAATATGAACTATACCATGTAAATAAACTTCATATTACTTGCTATTTTGCCCGGTGGGTCTGTGACCTGCCGGGCGATTTTTGTCGTTTCCTGCGGTCGGGATGGCTGGCCGTTGCTTTTCTCAAATTTTCTTCAAAAAGGAGGCGTTTAGCGGGCAGAATACGCTCTCGCAGGATTGGTAGTAGCGGAAAGGGAGAGAACCACCTGATCCCCCCATGGAAAGGGGGTGAAATTGATGGAATCTAACCCCCGCGACTATGGCGAGCAATGCCGGTTCGATGCTTTTTGCAAGAAGGTATTGCGAAACGAGGCCAGAGCCTACCTGCGGAACATGAAACGCCAGAGAGAGCGTGAAGCCTTCTTTAGCGACTTGTCCCAGGCGGAACTGGACAAGCTCTGCGTCATGGATCGTTACCCCAGCGACAGCATTGTGTTCTCGTCGCACGGCTACGATCTACATATCGACAACGAGCTTGTGGCCGAGGCTTTCTCTACTTTGCCGCAGATGGAGCAGAGCATTTTGATTTTGCACTGCACCCTGGACCTGGCAGACGGTGAGATCGGCAATCTCGTTGGGATGTCCCGGAGCGCCGTTCAGCGGCACCGGACGAGGGCGCTGCAAGAACTGCGCGAAGCATTGTCGGCGCTGATGCCGAAAGGAGGCTGAGGAAGATGACAGAGCCCATCCACAAGGGAAAGGACCTGCCGCCCGTTTGGGTGATCCACGCGGCCTCCAGCGGTGACAGCGAGGCCATGGAGCAAGTGCTGCGGTACTACGACGACTATATGAGCCGCCTGTGTACCCGTACCCTCTATGACAAGGACGGAACGCCTCATGTGTGCGTGGATACCCACATGAAGCACTGTCTGGAAACCCGACTGATCCGGGCCGTGATGCGCGCCTGATCCTTTCAGCCCTGGCAGAATGCAATCGGCTTACCCTTTCCTCTTTTGCCAATGCCGGGGACTGAACCCACCTTGACAAAGAAAGCCTTCGGGCAGCATAAGGCAGACGGATACGATCTGCCTGTGTGGAGCCGGTCGGCCGGTGCGCCAAGACCCTGTTGCAAGTCCGCAGGACGGGACCCCTACCAAACAGGTGAGCGACAAAACCAGGCCGCGAAACAGGTGTGGCAGCCTGTGGGCGAGGATGCACAGACAGGATAATGAGACTCCCGCGTTGAACGCCCTCAAAGCATTGCGCGGCGCACCCATCAGCATGGGCCGGGGTGAGATTCCCGTGGAGCTGCGGCCAGCAGCCATCCGTTTTTTGCCTCTTTAATTTTCAGATAAATCTTCTGCTTTTCTGTTTACGGATAGTTCGTAAACTTTTCATTAGCAGCAGACAAACCCGAAACGGCGCGGTACAATGAGGGTGGAAGTTATGAATGAACACCCTTTTGCGTGCCGTTTCTGACTGGAAAGGAGGCTGCTGTGTCAGAAATTCAGAACGGTACGGAGAGAAGGCCTTTGGAGTGCCGAACTTATACGGTCAATGAGATTGCCCGGATATTAGGCGTCAGCCAGGCACGGGCATATAGACTTGTGCAGGAGGGCCTTTTCAAAAGCGTACGAATTGGCAACGCCATACGAATTTCCAAGCGGTCGTTCGACCACTGGCTGGAGTCACTTGACCTGTGACACAAGAAAGGAAGGTTCGTTATGGCATCCATTATCAAAAGAAAGAAAAACTATTCTATTGTTTATACCTATGTGGACGAGAACGGCGAGACCAAGCAGAAATGGGAAACCCGCACTTCCTATCAAGAGGCATTGAAGCGCAAGGCAGAGATTGAGAGCCAGAAAAGCTCCAACTCCTTCCTACCGCCCACCAATCAGAATATTGCGGAGTTCCTGTCCGACTTCGTTTCCCTCTACGGCGAAAAGCGGTGGGGCGTATCCATGTATGACAGCCAAAACTCGCTGATTGCCAACTACATCAACCCCATCATCGGGGACATGAAGGTGCAGGATATCACCACGCGGGTGGTGGACAAGTACATCCAGACCTTGCAGAAAACCCCTGCGGTGAACACCAGGACGCACCACGCTAAAACGGAGTTCGTGACCAACGCTACCATCGAGAAGATCATCAAACTTCTCCGCTGTGCCTTCAAGCAGGCGGTTCGGTGGGAGCTAGTTGCCAAGAACCCCTTTGACAATGTGGTGCTGCCCAAAGTGGAATACAAGAAGCGGGACATCTGGACCGCCGATATGATCCGCACTGCCCTGGACCAGTGTACGGACAGCAAGCTCTATGTAGCAATGAATCTGGCCTTTGCCTGTTCGCTGCGCATGGGCGAGATTCTGGGGCTGACCTGGAGCAATGTCCACATCTCCGATGAAGATATTGCCGATGACAACGCCTATGTCTACATCGACAAGGAGCTGGCGCGGGCCTCCAAGCGGGCTATTGAAATGCTGGGGCAAAAGGACATCTACCATGTGTTCACGCCGCTGTTTCCCAACACCAGCACCAGGATTATCCTGAAGAAGCCCAAGACCGATTCCAGCATCCGCAAGGTGTGGCTGCCCAAGACCCTGGCTTATATCCTGCGGGAATGGAAGTCCGCGCAAGACGAGCTTCGGGCGCTGCTCCGTGACGAGTATCAGGACTACGACCTGGTGGTGGCGTTGGCCAATGGCCGCCCCTGTGAGGACCGTATCATCCTAAAGTCGTTTGAGAAGCTGCGGGAGAAAGCAGGACTTCCAAAAGTGGTCTTTCACTCCCTGCGACATTCCAGTACCACCTATAAGCTGAAGCTCAACCACGGCGATCTGAAGGCCACCCAGGGTGATACGGGCCACGCTCAGATCGATATGATTACCAGCGTGTATGCGCACATTCTGGACGAGGACCGCAAGATCAATGCACAGAAGTTTGAGAGCGCCTTCTATGCCAATCCCGACCTACGCTCGGTTCGTCCCCCGGAGGAACCGAAGGAACCGACGCCCGCCACATTGGATTTGGAGGCCCTGGTGGAACAGCTCCGCAACTCGCCGGAATTGGCCAACACGCTGGCCGCATTGCTGGCGTCGGCCCCATCCGAAAAATAGGGCGGGAAAATCGTATTAGCAAATCGGCGTTTTTTATTAGCAAGGCCGGAAAAATAGTTCGAAGCCAATTAGCAGGCATACAGCGGAAAATGTATAAAATCGTTCCGAAAGAGCGGCAAGAATGCTCTGGGGAAATGATAACAAAAAACGCTGTAAACCATCGAAAAACGGCTTACAGCGGTCATTTTTGGCACCCCCGGCTGGGTTCGAACCAGTGGCCTGTCGCTTAGGAGTTATAACATTCGTGTCGTACCGTGTAGTACGCCGTGCTTCAAAATGTCCGCAAACCCGCATGAATACAGGATTTTTTATCGAACTGTCTGCTGCGGAGTATTTGGCAGTATTGCCTGATATTGGTAAATTTGGTGCCAAAATTGGGGCTGCTATTAGACAAATATTAGACAGAATCGTGGTTGACAACCACCGATCCAAAGGCGCTTTGGAACAATTCAACTCTGAAATTTGACAACACGCAAGAGGGAGCCGGTGAAAATTGGCTTCCTCTTGAGGCATATATGGTATATATTTTATTTGCAAAACAAAAAAGATTCAAGAAAACACAACTCAACGTGAGTGGGAACAGGTTGTCCAGGTCAGGTGTGATATGTTATAATCAAAGTACTACCAATTCTGACGGAGGGCAACTATGACAAAAGCAGACCGGGATATTGCATTAGCCCTGCTGAAGAGCCTGTGGAAACGGGAATTGATTACAGAAGAAGTCTACATTGCAGCTTGCAATTCCGAAGTGTTTGACGAGAAGAATCTGTCTCCGATGACAGAGTGCTTTGAAACAGAGACTGGGAAAAACGATCACGCTGCGGACAAGGCAATCAAATAGAAAAATGCGAAAGAGACGGTGTGAACCGTCTCTTTTTCTATATAAAAATAAGGGAGGAGGACAAACCCATGGCCGTATTCAGGGTGGAGAAAACGCGGAACTATACCGTCATGTCAAATTACCATCTGCGGGACAAGTCCCTGTCGCTGAAGGCAAAGGGCCTGTTGTCCCTGATGCTGTCACTGCCGGAGGATTGGGACTATACCACAAAAGGACTGGCCTACATTTGCAAGGATGGTGTGGACAGCATCTGTGCCACGGTGCGGGAGCTGGAGGGCGCGGGGTACATCGTGCGGGCGAGGGAGCGTCACGCGGACGGTACGCTGGGCGGCATCGAATATACCATTCTGGAGCAGCCCAGAGAGCCGGAACCACCTAAACGGGAAAATCCCGTTCAGGCGGGAAATACCGGTGACGCACCTAAACGGGCTTTTCCTGAACAGGTAAAACCTGTCTTGGGAAAACCTGAACAGGAAAATCCCGCGCAATTAAATATACAGGAACAAAGTAAAGAAATACTAAGTACGGATTCTACTAAGTCCTTCCCTTCCTTCCCTCAAGAGAGTAAGACTACACAGGAGAATGAGTTGGAACGGAGAGACGGCTATCAAGAGCAGATCATGGCCAATGTGGACTACGATTATCTCGTCGGCTATACAGCGGTAGATCGCGGACGGCTGGACGAACTGGTGGGGCTGATGCTGGATACCGTGTGCTCCACCAAGTCTACCATCCGCGTGGCGGGCGAGGAGCTGCCAGCGGAGGTAGTGCGTTCAAGGCTGCTGAAGCTGACCGGCGCACATCTGCTGTATGTACTGGATCGGATCAGGGAAAATACTACCGACGTGCGCCATGTGAAGCCATATCTGCTGACCGCGCTGTATAACGCGCCGTTGACCATGGATAACCACTATGCCTTGATGGTGGGCCATGATCTCAGCGGCGGAAGCGGGTAGAGAAATAGCTGCCCGGCATGAATTGCCGAACAGCTATTTTCGTAATGATTTGGTTTGGATGAGCGTCAAATGCAGAAGGCTGCGTACAGAGGGACAGATTTCAAGCCATCCTTTTCCCCGAAGTTCTTAAGGGACAGGCGTATCGCACAGGAGGGATGATAGGTGCCGATGAACAGATTGAGACTGCGGGAACGGACGTGTTCGCCTTTCTTGACCTCAATGGCCGTGACTTGGTTCCCCTTTTGCAGAACGAAATCCAGTTCAGCGGTGTTGTTGCTTTCCCAATAATAGAGGTTATGCCCATTTGCGGACAACTGCTGCGCTACATAGTTTTCCGTGACAGCGCCCATGAAAGTGTTCCCCTCGCCGGATAAAACGGTCTGTTGGGAAAGACCGGACTTTGCGGTCAAAAGTCCCACGTCTCCCATGTATAGCTTAAAAGCCGACAAGTCCGCATATACAGAAATGGGTTCAAATGCCTGACTGATGCGCTGACATTTCAGCACGACCCCCGCCAGATACAGCCATTCGATGGATGCACCGAACAGGGAGGCGCTGCCGCCTTTTTGTACGACCTTGTACTGGAACTTGCGATTGTCCTTTGCCAACTGCGCTGGAATGGAATTGTAGCAGGCGCGGATCTTCACACTGTCGGCGTTACTGGCGTACTTGGCCATATCCGCGATGTAGTTGTCCAATATTTCATTCTGCACCAGGGAGACATCCAAAAAGCTGCCGCTTCTGAGGAAGGCGTTGATGCTGGCGGGCATACCGCCAATCAGCAGATACTCACGATACAGCTCAGTCGCCTCCGCATGGAGCGCGTCAGGCAGGGCGATCATCGTTTCAAAGGCGGAACGTATTTCAGAAGCAAGGAACTCCTTACCACGAGCCCATAGGTATTCCTCAAAATCCAGAGGATACATGGTAATCGTTTCGACCTTTCCCACAGGGAAAGAATAGTGCTGTCTGTTGATGGCGACACCCAATAGGCTGCCCGCCGCTGCAATGTGAAATTCCGGAGTTTCCTCACAAAAATACTTCAGTGATGTCAGCGCACGTTCACAGGACTGAATCTCATCAAAGAAGATAAGCGTTTCTCCTGCGATAATGCGTTCGCCGGTGGAGGCTTCCAAATAGCGCAGCAGACGCTCAGGGGCAATATTATCGTTGAAGTAGGAGGCGATGGTCAGATTCGTCTCCAGGTTGACATAGACCACGTTCTTGAATTGTTCCTCGCCGAATTTGCGAAGGATATATGTTTTGCCTACCTGTCTGGCCCCGTTGACCAATAAGGGCTGACGCTCAGAGGACTTGTTTTTCCACGCTATAAGCTGCGCTTCGACTTTGCGTTTCATGTGGATCACCTCATTGACAGTTTAGCTCTTGTAAAACGTTAAGTCAAGAAAAATATGTAGAAACGCGATTTTTTCCCACTTAAAAATAGAACGACAGTAAAGTACAAGAGCCGGAAGGCTCTTTTTTGTTGCACGAAATGGAGGTGTGCTTTTGAAAACCATCGCACTGGCAAATC
>OIYS01000627.1_pt1 | contig 22852 bp, 23 predicted proteins | sample 1588271 | NCBI WGS metagenome assembly OIYS01 (sample SAMN03283286) | human gut metagenome | biome: human-associated habitat; material: feces | host: Homo sapiens | place: Peru | collected 2012
TTTATATTCCATAAATCTAAATTGTCATTCATTTTTTTTAAGACTTCTTTATCTGAAGCTAAAGCATAGCCAAGCCTTATACCGGGGGCTGAAAAAAATTTAGATGTACTTCTTATAATAAATAAATTAGAAAATCTATCAATTAAAGGAGTGGATGAAAATACATTAGTATCTATAAATTCTACATAAGTTTCATCAAGCATAATATAGGTACTACAATATTTTAAAATTTCTTTAATTTCTTCTTGAGTAAAAGCAAATCCAGTAGGATTATTAGGATTACATATAACAACCAAATCGTAAAGATCATCATTTATAGTGTGTATTAAATCCTCTACATCAATTTTAAAATCATCTTCTTTTTTAGCAAAATAGTAACTAATGTTGCAAGATGATTTTTTTAATTCCCTTTCGTATTCTGAATAGGTTGGAGATATAATAAGCGTATTTTTAGGCTTTATTATCTTTATAAATGTTGATATAAGTTCTGTTGAGCCAGACCCCAAAAGTATATGTTCAGTTTTGCATCTGCAATAATTAGAAATTGATGTTTTAAGTGATAAATAGTTTACATCAGGATAAATTGATGCTTTATCTATATTTGAAATAACCGCTTCCTTAGCATTAGGACAAGCTCCGAAAGGGTTTATATTAGAACTAAAATCTAAAAATTCATCTTCGTTAACATTAAGTTTATTAGATAAATCAAATAAATTTGCACCATGATTTATAACCATAAAAAAAGAACCTCCTAAATTTATAATATATATTACAATGTAATTATATACATAATAATACATAAAGTAAATTTAATTAATATATAATTTTATATAATTAAATTTACTTAAGCTATATTATAAATTGAATAAAAGGTTCATTAATAATATATATATATTATTTTATAAATATAAGGTTAGCGATAACAAATAATAAAAATTAGTTTATTGAACTTAAAGATAAGTTACTTTTTTGGAATACAGGCGATAAAACTTTTTGAGCATCTAAGTAACCTTGTCTAAATAGCTTAAGTTTAGCTTTTTCTTTAAAGTTAAGAACCCCACCTATAGTACCTTCATTAATTTCTTTTGGAATAATTTCTATTATTTTACTATTTGGATAAAGACTTTTATCAATTGATATATCTTTATTTAGGTATACAACAATAATATAATCACACCCTTCCTTATAGGCAGGTTCAATTGGAGTGTTATCAACTAATCCACCATCTACATACTTTTTACCGTTAAATTCTGTGCTTTTAAAAATTGTAGGTAAAGTAGCTGAAGCCATTATTATTTTTGTTATTTCTTCTGGAGTATAGTCGTTAAGTTTAAAATATGTAGCTTTACATTCAGGCATTTCCGTACATGTTGCATAACATTTTATTTTTGAATTAATTATTTTTTCATAATCTAAGTATTTGTTTAAAACGGCCAATAATCCTTCAGTAGGGGCTTTGCCAGAGTCCCAGTATTTGTTTAAAAACCAGTCGCCTATTTTATCAAATTTAGACACTATTTTAGCACCAATTGAAAGTTGTATGCTCATAGAAAGTATTTTAAATTTTGATATAGGCATAACTATATCTGCAGATAAATCATTCCATAAGGCTGTTGATTTTGAAGGTTCATTTTGAGCAAAAAGAAGAGAGTTAAATGCTCCGATAGATGTTCCTGAAAAAACATGAACATGTTTGCTTAAACCCAACTCTCTCATATATCTCCACACTCCAACTTCATAAGCTCCGTTAGCTCCTCCGCCAGAAAGAACAAGTCCTATTTTCATAATATCTTCCTTTCTATAGTATAAATTAAGTAATATATTTTATATTTATTATAATACATTATTCGACAAAAAAACAATATTATATTTTTAATTTTGTTATTTATATGACAAAATATAATAAAAGTCTATATGGTGTTAAGAAATAAAGAGATAAAAAGGAAATTTGTATTATTAAATACTTTTAAATTATACATAGAAATATTATTTGATATTATGTAAAATTTATAAATGTTAATTCTTAGGTATATTTAAAATGTAGTTATTTTAGTTTTATTATTATATAGAAATTTATTATAAAGTTTTAAATTTTAATAAATAAATTTCTTAAAGATAGATATACTAAGTTTAATTATATATGTTATAGTTAAGTGTAAAATAGAAAAACATATAGAAATATTCATAAAAGTTATGAATAGAGCATCAAACTTATAAATAAAAAACATATGATTATAAATATTTATATTTAAAATATAAAAAACTATATTTAACAAAAACAAACATATAAAGATAGTTTTTATGCCTTTAACGCTAGATTTTAAATCAGCTATACTTAATGCTGTATGAGAGGAAATACTTATAGCTAGTAATAAAAATATCCAAAAGGTAATATTTTTAAAGTTTTGTAATGTAAATAAGCTTTTAAAAAGTGAAAAAGATAAAAATAGTTGATTTTGAAAAAAACGCAAGCTAAAGACATTATCATAAGATAAAATAACATTTAGTTGAGTTTGCACATTGTTAAAAGTATTAGGTAAAAATATTATAATGCATAGAACTAGTCCTAATATACCTCCTAAAATAGGAGCAAAACCAACAAAAAATAATCCTATTTTATGTAAAATATTTTTAGGATTATATGAATAATTAACATAACCTAAAACTCCATCCTTAGCTCCTTGCACTGGTCTGAAAAATTTAACATCTTTTATCTTAAATCCAAATAATTTAGCCATTAATAAATGACTTGTCTCATGTAAGCATACGCCTAAACCTGTGATTAAAATACCTATATAGCCAATTGAAGAATAGATGTTTTTCATAGATAATTTTTCAAGGTAGCCAATTATAAGTCCTTGAATAATTAAAAAACCTATGATTAAAAAAAATAAAATAAGGGTATTTAATGAGATATTGAAAATAATATTTAAAATTTCAATGAATAAGTTCATTAATTTTACTTCCTTTATATTTATATATAATTTAATATAATAATATAACAATAATGTTATGTAAATAAAAAAATGAAATAAATTAATAATAATTTTATTAATAAATTATAGTTTGCATATTTAATAAACTTTATTATATAATAAAGAAGTTTTAGGAGGTGTTTTTCTTGTCTTTTGTAAAACTAGATAATAAAAATATAGATAACAATGAGAGAAGCTGTGTAATAGTATATAACTTTAATGATAAAGATAGAAAAATTATCAAAAATTATGGGAATATTTTTGGTGTACGGGATCAGATAAATATTTCATGGAAAAATGGAGAAACAGTAATTAGTGATTTAATAGATAATAGGTTAGATGAAAATTGTGAGGTTTCAAATAAAAAAAGAGCAATTATATTTAATAATGTGCCTAATGTTAAAGTGAATCTTTTTATAGATAGTTTAAAGAAGAGTAGAATGAATGATGTACTTTTCGCTATTGTAACTGAAACATCTAAAAATTGGACTGTTAATGTTTTGATTGAAAATTTAGTTCTCGAAAGAATTTCTATGAAAAAAGGAAAAGAGTTAAAACACTAAATTTAAAAAGTTTTTAGGGTAATTTACTCTAAAAACTTTTTTATTTTAGTAATTAAATGTTATTATAAATCAATATATAATTGATAAAAAGATAAAGGAAAGTGAGTATTGTTATGATTAAAATAGTAGTTGATAGCACTTGTGATTTAGATGATAGTTTTATTAAAAAATATAATATAGAAGTTTTACCGCTTAGGATATCAATAAATAACGAGGAATTTTTAGATAAGGTAAATGTTAGCGTAGATTACATATATGAAAAAATGAGAGAAGGGATTGTTCCTAAAACATCCCAAGTAAATCCAATGGATGCTTATAGCGTCTTTGAAAAATTGTGCAATAATAATGATAATTTTATTTATTTATCATTTTCATCTCGTCTCTCTGGAACTTATAATGTATGCAAAAATATTTTAGATGAGTTTAAAGAAAAGCATAAAGATTTAAAGATTGAAATAATAGATTGTAAAACTGGTGCAGCTGCAATAGGGCTTATGGCAATGCAAGCTGCAAAAATGATTGAAGAGGGTTATAGTTTTGATAATATCATAGAAAGTATAAATGATATGGTTGAGAAAACGTGCTATATATTTAGCATAAGTGATTTAAAATGGCTTATAAAAGGAGGAAGGATAAGTAAGTTTAAAGGAACTATAGGTGGAATTTTAGATATTAAACCAATTTTACATGTTAATGAGGGGTACATGGAAGTTATAAAAATGGTAAGAGGACGAAAAAAGACATTAAAAACTGTTGTAGATTTAGTATGTGCTGAAGCTAAAGGGTTTAGGGGACAGATAATTGGAATAAGTCATGCGGACGATATAGAAACAGCTGAAGAAATAATGAAAATGATAGATGAAAAAATAGGGAAACAGCAATATATGGTAAGTAAAATAGGGAGTGTACTTGGAACGCATTTAGGTATAGGAGGAGTTGGAATTACATTTTTTAAAGAAAAAATTAAGAATTATATAGAATAAAATTTAAGGGGCTAAAATTTTTTAGCTCCTTAAATTAATGGAGAAATATATGGCTTAAACTCATAATAATAATTCCTAAAAGAATTGAAAATAAACAAATATTTTGAAATCCTAAATTAATAGCATTTGGTATAAGTTCATTAAAAGCTATATAAATCATAACACCACAAACAATCGCAAAGACTATTCCAAGGAGTAATTCGTTTATAAATGGTTGTAAAAATAGGAATGTAATTATGGCTCCTAAAGGTTCTGCTAATGCAGATAGGAATGTATATTTAAAAGCTTTTAACTTACTGTTGGTGGATGAATATATAGGAATGGCAATTGATATACCTTCGGGAATATTATGAAGCATTATGGCTAAAGTTATATATAAACCTAAAGAAGGATCTTCATAGCTAGAAATGAATGTCGCCATACCTTCAGGAAAATTATGTATCATAATAGCTAAGCAAGAAAATAAGCCGAGTTTATAAAGTTTATTATCTTTTTTTTTATTTTTATCATATAAAGTATTGTTTTCTGGAATTAATTTATCTATAAAAAATGTTATAAAAAAACCTAATGATATAAATATTAAGGTATAGACAGTTGAAAAAGTCATATTATAGTGCTTTGAAAGAGAAGTTAAGGCATTTGGAAGAAGATCAGTAAAAGAAACTGTAATCATCACGCTAGATGAAAATCCTAAAGCAAATGTAATTATTTTTTTATTATCGGATTTAGAAAAAAAGACAATAAAGGCACCTAAAATTGTAGAAAAACCAGCTATGGAGCATAGAATAAAAGCTATCAAAGTATTACCATTCATAAAATTAACCTCATTTAATATTTTTATTAAATATATATTAATGTATATTCTAGAGTATGAATATTAAAAGAAATTATGTAAAAAAATAAAAACCACATACTATTGTGGTTTTACTTTATAATACAAGTTTCTTTTTTGAATGAATTAAAATCCAATTATTAATATCTTCTAGAGAATGCAATATTTCATTGAGATGATAATTGTAAACAGAAGATAATTCTAAATTATTAGAAGGTGCATCTTCTAATGCCTTAAAGTTATTTGTAATTTCAGGTCCAAAAATTGAATTTAAATAATGTAAATTTTCTTTAGAAATAGTAAAATTACCTTTAAGTTTTTCTAAGCAATAAAGGTGTATTTTTATTTCCTTAAATTCCATGATTATTTTTTCAAATTCGAAATACTCCCCAATATTTTTATCACTATAAAATTCTGCATCATGTTTATTAATAATTGAAATTAAGCTAGATAGTTTGTTTTCATAATCATCTAAATCTATATTTTTAGATAAAAGACTATTTCTAACTAAGTGAAAACCTAAATCTCTAAGGCGTTCTATATTAGATAAAATATCATTTAAAAGATTAGGCTTATAGATTGTGTAGTTTATTAAAACTCCTATAACGACCCCCAGAGTTGTATCTAATGTTCTATGAAAAGAGTAACTAAATGGATTTTGCGTACTTATGGTGTAAGCAATAGAAGAATAGGTAATAGCACACACTAATATTGATGATTGTAATTTTAATATATTACACACATATATAGCAAGAACCAATCCAATAGAAGCTATTAAAATATTGTGGTCAAATATATAAACCATCATAAATCCAAAGATACCTCCAAGTATAGTACCTTTTATTCTGTTAAAACCAGCGTCATAAGAATCTTTTATAGTATTTTGCATAGAAACTACACAAGCACCTATTGCGAAAAAGGAATTATTTATAATTCCTGTATAACCTATTAGTGCGCATATAAAAGCCGCAATGCCAGTTTTTATTGTCCTCATTCCTATTTTGGGTAAATTCAACAGTTTTAACCTCCTAAATATAATAACTTAATATATTATAATTTTACATGAAAGTTATTATCTAAGCAAAAGGAAAAAGAATATTTTAATTTGCATTTTAAATATGTTGATAGAAACTAAGTAACTCTGTATAATAATTATGAAATACAAGATACGGAGTGGATAAAGTTATGAGACTTAGAAAAAAACCATGGGCAAGACCAGAACTTGAGGCATGTAATTTTTTTGTTCAAAACCCAAAAGAATATAAAGGAAAATGGAGTAGTTCATTTAAAAATGAAGGAATAATGTATTTAGAACTTGGATGTGGAAAGGGAAATTTTGTATCGGTTCATGGTGCTAGAAATAAAGATAAAAATTATATAGCGATAGATATAAAAGATGAAGTTTTAGTCTTGGCTAAAAGAAATATAGAAAGAGTTTATAAGGAAAATAATGAAATTTTAGATAATGTTAAACTTATGGCGCAAGAAATAGGCCTTATAAATGATATTTTGGGAGAAGAAGATAAAATAGATAGAATATATATAAATTTTTGTAATCCTTGGCCTAAGGAAAAGCATAAAAAGAGAAGGTTAACTCATACAAGACAACTTGAAAATTATAAGAAATTTTTAGTTAATAATGGTGAGATATGGTTTAAAACTGATGATGATAATCTTTTTGAAGAGTCTTTAGAATATTTTAAAGAAAGTGGATTTGATGTAATTTATAAAACATATGATTTACATAACAGTGAATATGACAAAGATAATATAAGAACTGAGCATGAAAATATGTTTACAGAAAAGGGAATAAAAATAAAATTTTTAATAGCTAAAAGAAAATAAAAATAAAGCTGTACCAAAAATATAATTAGATTTTGGTACAGCTTTATTTTTTAAGCTCTTTTGGCGAAAAAGTAGCTAGCTATAACAACCTATTATAACTGATAGGATTATAGATATAAGTACAACAGTGTATGTAATACTACCACTTAAAAATAAAGAACTAATACATATAAGCAATCCAGTTAAAATGAATAAAATTCTACCTAATTTATGAGTTTTCTTCCAAGAAGTTTCTGAACTTAAAGTCCAAGGAGTTTTTATACCATAAAAGAAGTTACTTTTAGATTTTGGCATGTAGTTTCCTATAACTATAATAAGTATTCCCAGTGCAAATGGAATAATTGTATTTACAGGAACATTAAATCCAAGGGAAACTAAAATAATTACTATTTGTAAAACAAAGAAAAATGTTAGTATAAGGCATAAAATTAAACCATAGCTTCTTGCAAATTTAGCATAGTGTGATTTTCTAGGATCTATCTTGGGAAGATATAACATTCCAATCCAAATAAGTGCCATGATTAAAGGAAGAAAGAATGCTCCTATAGGTTTATTCATATAATTAGTGACAGTTCCTGTTGACATACTAAATTGGCAGGGGATAGCATAGGGAAGTTTACTATACAAAATTATAGGAATTAAAAATGCTATAATAGTTAAAATTAAATTATAAATATTACTTTTCTTTTTCATTATCAAAATCCTCTTTCTTATTTAGATGTTTTTCGAATTAACTAAATTGTAATTACAGTATACTACTTTTTCAATGGGTTATTAAAATAATTTTTAAATTGAATATTTGTAGAAAATATAGTAAAATTAATATAAAATGTAATAAAATAGGATAAATTAAGTTAAAAGGGGAATGTAGTGAAAGTAGTTTGTTGTAAAGATGTTAAAAAAAATTTTAAAGTAGGAAACGAGAAAGTAGAGATTTTAAAGGGAATAACTTTAGACATAAAAGAGGGTGAATTTGTTGCAATAATTGGAGAATCAGGTTCTGGAAAATCTACTTTTTTAAATATCTTAGGGGGACTTATGCCGTGTGAATGCGGAGAGATAACAATTAATGAAAATAGAATAGACAAGCTAAACGAAAACAAACTAGCTCTTTTTAGAAGGCATAATGTAGGATTTATATTTCAAGCATATAATCTTATGCCACAATTGAGTGCTATTGAAAATGTGGAAATGCCTCTAATATTTTCGGGAGTTTCTAAAAATAAGAGAAGAAAAAGGGCATTAGATATGTTAAAAAAAGTAGGGCTTGAAGATAGGGTAAATCATAAGCCGAGTGAATTATCTGGTGGACAGCAACAAAGAGTATCAATTGCAAGAGCTTTAATGAATAATCCAAAGGTTATTTTAGCAGATGAACCAACCGGTAATTTAGATAGTAAAACAAGCGTCGAAATATTAGAACTTTTAAAAGAATTAAACGAAAAATATAAAACCACTTTTGTAGTTGTTACTCATTCAAAAGTAGTTTATAAATACGCAACTAGAATTATAAAGATGAAAGATGGACTATTAGTAAGTAATGGGGAGGAAATTTTATTATGAAGAAAAAAGGATTAGTAATATTAGTTACAGCTTTAGCACTTAGTAGTGTAAGTTTAGTAGGGAGAGAAAATTTAGTTTTAGCTACCAATATAAATGCCGATGTTTTAGATAACTTAGATAAAAATGAAAAAGGTAATGTTGGAGAGAATGAAAGTAAAAATAATATAGACACACAAGTTAATAATATTCAACCTAAAAAAATATTAATAGAAAGTGTTAAGATTGATAAGGATAAGATAGAGCCAGGCGATGAATTTATACTGACGTATACACTAGTTAATAATACAAATGCTAAACTTCATAATACATCTTTAAAAATAGTAAGTATTGAGGGAAAGGGAACATTAGAAGGATTTGTTCCAATGGGAACTACAAATGAAATCTATTTAGGAACTATAAATGCGGGAAGTAAAAGAGAGGTATCAATAAGACTTTATAGTGATAAGAGTTTGAAGGCGGGGGCTTATAATTTTATAACTAGTGTAACATATAATGAAGATAGTAAAGAGCAAGAAGAGATAACTAAATTATCTGGAATAGTGTTAAAATCTAAGGCACAATTAGAACTTTCAGATGTTGATGTTTATGAAAACGGAGATGGATATAAACTTACAGGGAGTTTAACAAATGCTGGTGATACAAAAATCAAAAATGTAGATGTTAGAGTTAATCTAAATGGTAATGTTTATTCCTATCAAGCATCAAATATAAAAACGGAAGAAGAGGAAATGTTTGAAATAGACCTTCCAAATGTTTTAGAAGATACTGTAGCTTCAATCTCTGTAAATTATGAGGATGATTCTAAAAACACATATGTAGCAGAAAGCAATTGTACAGTAAAGGCATTAGCAACAGAGAGTGTATCAGATGCAATAGAGAATGATACTAAAGAGAGTAGAGGGTTTTGGGGATTTATAAAAAATCTTTTTGGTTTTGGAGCATAGCAAATGAGATTTAAAGATTTAATAGGAATAATATGGAGAAATATGTGGAAGAGAAAAGCAAGAACTATATTCACAATGAGTGGGGTTATAATTGGATGTCTTGCAGTATTTATTATAGTATCTATAACAAATGGCTTTGAAAAATATTTAAATGAAAGCATGAATGGTCTTATGGATACATCTGTTATAACGGTACAACCTTTTTGGGCAGAAACAAATGAAGATAAAAATACAAAAACTACATTGGATGATAAATGTGTAGAGGAAATTAAAAAATTAGATTTTGTAGAAAATGTAACACCTAAAAGAACGACTTCAGCAGAGTTTAATATAGCAAATGTAACGAATTATTCAAGTATTATATCTAAAGATAGTTATGATGATATAGAAGCAGACTTAGTTGCAGGTAGAGTCCCAAGAAAAGATAGCAAAGAAATAGTTTTAGGAGTGGAAGTTGCCAATTCATTTTTAGGATATGACTGGGGAGAAAAGGTAGAGGATTTATCAGAATACAATGAATTAATTGGTAAAAAGGTTAAAATTGGGGGAGATAGTTATGTAGATGAAAATGGACAAGAAACTATATCTAAAGTTATATCAGGGAAAGTTGTTGGCATTGTTAATGGTTCAGGAGAGTATAAATATTCTAGTTTAGTAACTGGAAGGTTGTATGATAATATAGTCCAATCTCAAATTTATTATGGAAAAGATGAAATTAATAGGCTTCTTAAAGAATATAATGAAATAGCAGTTAAGGTTTATAACAAAAATAATTTAGAAGAATATGAGAATGTTTTGAAAGAAATGGGATATCAAACTTACTCTTTTAGAGAATTTGAAGAGGATACTAAAAAAATACTTATGGGAGTAAATATTATATTAGGTTCTTTAGCTGGAGTATCACTTTTAGTTGCAGCACTTGGAATAACTAATACAATGGATATGGCAATTTATGAAAGAAACAAAGAGATAGGTGTCATAAAGGTTATAGGTGGTGATCTTAATGATGTTAGAAAAATATTTGTTGGAGAAGCTTGTGCAATATCAGGTATAGGCGGGATTATATCAATTATTTTAGGGTTGTTAATAAGCGGTGTAATAAATTTGGTTGCGGAAAATATTACGCAGACACTAATTGACCAACCAATAAAATCTATTGCGATACCAAGTATATCACTTGTTTTAGGTATTTTAGTATTCTGTCTAATTATAGGATTTATATCAGGCATACTTCCAGCTAATAAAGCAGCTAAAACAGATGTTATAACAGCTATAAGATAACTGAATAGATATTATGAGTGTAAAAAATAATGTTATATATTTTTTTACTTTATAAGATAATAATATGAAAATCAAAATAAATTGAGGTAAAAAATGATATGGTTAAATGGATTTGAATTTATGTATATACTTGTGTTTTTAATTATTGTTGTGTCGATTATATCCCAAATTATTAGAGGAGTTGGTCAGTGGAATAAAAATAATCAATCTCCACGATTAACTGTTGATGCAACTATTATAACAAAACGAATAAATGTAACATATAATAATAATGTTAATGAGTTTGGGTACACAAGCACATCTACTTATTATGTGACGTTTGAAGTTCAAAGTGGTGATAGAATAGAGTTTTGTGTTTGTGGAAAAGAGTATGGTATGTTGAAAGAAGGAGATTATGGAAAACTTTCTTTTCAGGGTAGTCGTTATCTTGGTTTTAAAAGACAATAATTTATATAAATTTTCATAAATGTTTTGAATAGTATATTTATTAGAGAAATTATGGGAGAAAAAATTGTGTATAAAAAAGGAGATTTTCATATACATTCAACAGCATCTGATGGAAATTTATGCCCTTTAGAAATAATAAAATTAGCAAAGAAAAAGGGGCTAGATATAATATCTATTACAGATCATAATACTATGGGTTCGGTTTATGAGGCTATGAAGATTGGAAAAAAACTAGGTGTATGTGTAATTCCAGGAGTGGAAATATCATCTATGTATAATGGGGAACATATTCATATTCTATGTTATTTTAGGGATGATATAGTTAATAATAGGTTATTTTATGAGATTCTAAATCTTATTAAAAAAAAAGAAATAAAAGATATAAGAAAGTTTTTAAATTCTAATATAGATAGAAAGAAAGATAAATTTTTGACTCCTATGGAGGTTATAACGCTAATAAGTAGATTTGATGGGATTTGCGTGCTTGCGCATCCTGTTAGGATTAAAAGAAAAATTTTTGATATTATAAAGGATTTTGATTTCAAAGGAATAGAAGCTAAGTATATAGAAAATAAAAAAAGTGATGAGGAATTTTTTTTAAAGTTTGCAAAAGAAAAAGGCATTATATATACAGCTGGTTCAGATTTTCATACTTTCAGAAAAAAATACAATTCATTAGGTGAAATAACATTAAATAGCGATGAAATAAAGAGTTTTTTAAATGTTTTATACGCATGAAATAAAAATATTGAAATATTAAATTAAAAACGCAAATTTATTTGCGTTTTTTTGCTGTTTAAGGTTAAAATAATAAAAGTATTATATTTATAAATTGGTAAAATATTTTTCTTAAAAAATGAGTCTATATTATTGACAAAGTTTCAAAGAAAGATATAATTAAAATATAAACACCCCCATGGGGTGGGGAGGTAGAAAAATGAATGAAGAAAAAAAGAAAGCATTACAATCTTTAAAGACTGCAAGGGGTCAAATAGAAGGAATAATAAAGATGATAGAAGATGAAAGGTATTGTATTGATATATCAAATCAAATAACAGCATCACAATCTTTATTAAAAAGAGCTAATCTTCTTATTTTAAAACAGCATATACATCATTGTGTAAAGGAAGCTTGTAATGAAAATAAAGCAGATGAAAAAATGGAGGAAATAATTCAAGTGTTGGAAAAAATAATGTCTAAATAAAACAACATGGATTGTTTCTTAAAAGTATAATATTAAACAAAAGAAGGTGCAATTAATGGAGAGTAAATCATTTAAAATTGATGGGATGACTTGCGCTGCATGCGCAAATAGAGTTGAAAGGTTTACTAAAAAAGTAGATGGAGTGGAGAGTGCTACTGTCAATTTTGCCACAGAAACATTAACTGTAGAGTATGATAAAGAAAAAGTAAATTCAGATATTATTGAACAAACTGTTGATAAAGCTGGATATAAGGTTAGAAAAAATATTCAAAGTTATAATTTAAAGGTTGAAGGAATGACATGTGCTGCATGTTCTAGTAGAGTTGAGAGAGTTACAAGAAAGTTACCGGGAGTTATAGAATCTACCGTAAATCTTGCAACAGAAAGGCTTGCAATAACAATTAATGCAGATGAAGTAACTTATGGACAAATAAAAGCTGCGGTAGAAAAGTCAGGTTATAAGCTTGTTAAAGAAGAGGAGAAAAAGGAACAAACAAAATCTGTAGATAAAAGTAAGGTTATGTTTTATAGGTTTATATGGTCTTGTGTATTTACAGTGCCACTTTTTATAATAGCAATGGGGCACGATTTTGGAATGCCACTTCCAAGTATAATAAATCCGTCATTAAATCCTTTAAATTTTGCTATATTAGAATTAGTGTTAACAGTACCGGTTATGATAATAGGTTCTAAGTTTTATAAAGTTGGGCTTAAAAATTTATTTCACTTAAGTCCTAATATGGATTCTTTGATATCAGTTAGTACATTAGCAGCATTTATATATGGATTGTTTTGTATTGGAGAAATAATAGCTGGAAATGTTTCTTTTGTTGAACATCTTTATTTTGATTCAGCAGCTACAATATTAACACTTATAACTTTAGGTAAATATTTAGAAACTATTTCAAAAGGAAAAACATCACAAGCAATAAATAAACTTATGGGTTTAGCACCAAAGACAGCTACAGTAATTAGAAATAATACTGAGATAGTAATACCAATAGATGAAGTTATAGTAAATGATATAATAGTTGTAAAACCAGGTGAAAAATTACCAGTTGATGGTGAGGTTATAGAGGGAATGACATCAACAGATGAATCTATGCTTACAGGAGAAAGTATTCCAGTTGAAAAAACAGTTGGTAGCATGGTAATAGGAGCTAGTATAAATAAAACAGGACTTATAAAATATAAAGCAACAAAGGTTGGAAAAGATACTGCTCTATCTCAAATAGTAAAACTTGTGGAGGATGCTCAAGGATCTAAAGCACCTATTGCAAGGCTTGCTGATGTTGTATCTGGTTATTTTGTGCCAGTTGTAATGTGTTTAGCACTTTTTGCAGGAATAGCATGGTATATATCAGGACAAGATTTAGTATTTGCGCTTACTATATTTATAGCAGTACTTGTAATTGCATGTCCATGTGCTCTAGGTTTAGCAACTCCAACAGCTATAATGGTAGGTACTGGAAAAGGTGCGGAAAATGGAGTTTTAATAAAAGGTGGAGAGGCATTAGAAAATACATATAAAGTAGACACAGTGGTATTTGATAAAACAGGTACTATAACAGAAGGAAAACCAAAAGTTACCGATATAATAACAGATTCTATGAGTGAAGATGAAATTTTAGCATTAGCTGCTAGTTGTGAAAAAGGTTCAGAGCATCCTTTAGGTGAAGCAATAGTAAATGGAGCTAAAGATAAAGGTTTAGAATTAAAACAAATAGAAAAATTTAATGCAATTCCAGGGCATGGTATTGAGGTGTTAATAGAGAATAAGACTATTTTACTTGGAAATAAAAAACTTATGGAAAGTAAAACTGTTAAGATAAATGATGCTATATTTAATAAGGCAGAAGGCTTAGCTGAAAAAGGAAAAACTCCTATGTATATGGCAATAGATGGAATGCTTCAAGGGATTATCGCTGTTGCAGACACAGTTAAGCCAAGTAGCAAGAAAGCTATAGAAACATTACACAGCATGGGAATAAACGTTGCAATGATAACAGGGGATAATAAGAAGACAGCAAAGGCCATAGCTGATGAAATAGGTATAGATATAGTTTTGGCAGAAGTTTTACCAGAAGATAAAGCTAATGAAGTTAAAAAGCTTCAAGGAGAAAATAGAAAGGTGGCTTTTGTTGGAGATGGTATAAATGACGCGCCTGCGCTTGTTCAAGCAGATATAGGAATAGCTATAGGTTCAGGAACAGATGTTGCTATAGAGTCAGCTAGTATTGTATTAATGAGAAGCGACTTAATGGATGTTATAACAGCAATTAAATTAAGTAAAGCTACAATAAATAATATAAAATTGAGCTTGTTTTGGGCATTTGCATATAATGTTGTTGGTATTCCAATAGCTATGGGGCTTTTATACATATTTGGAGGTCCACTTTTAAATCCAATGATTGGTGCAGCAGCTATGAGTTGTAGTTCGGTATCAGTACTTTTAAATGCATTAAGGCTTAAAAAATTTAAAGCTTAGTTAAAATAAATATTTAATATAAGAAATCATAGAATTAAAAATTAAATTCTATGATTTCTTTTTTAAAATAATTATTGTATAAACATTTCAAAAAAGTTAATAATCAAAAAATATAAAAATAAAATCAAGAAACTAATTAAAAGTTAGGAATATAATATAATTAAAATAAAATTAAAAATATTTATAAAGAAATATGTATATTAAGGGGTAATTTATATGAAAATAGGTTTAGTTTTAGCAGGTGGAGGCGGAAAAGGAGCATACGAACTTGGAGTTTGGAAGGCTTTAAAGGAATTGTCCATAGATAAATATATTGATGTTTTTTCTGGGACTTCTATAGGTGCTTTTAATGCTGCATTATTTGCACAAGATGATTTAGAAAAAGCAGTAGAACTTTGGGATAAGGTTACTATGGATTCTTTAGTGCCTATAAGCAAATTCAATTTAGTTAAAAAGGGGATTGCTTTATCAGTTGGAGCTAAAAATATGAATTTTGTAAAAAAGTATATGGTTAGTTCTTTAGAAAACGGAGCTGTTTCAAAAGATGGATTAGTGCAAATAATGGATAATTACATAAATATAAACAAAATAAAAAAGAGGAAAAAAATATGTTATGCAACGTGTACTCAAATTCCTGATTTTAAAGTAAAGTATTTTAAGTTAAATGATTATAATGTAGCTGATGCTAAAGAAATAATAATGGCATCAGCCTCATTGCCATTAATATATGAAAGTGCTCAGATAGAGGGAAAAAGATATCTAGATGGAGGACTTGTTGATAATCTTCCCATACAACCTGTATATGGAGAGGGTTGTGATACAATAATAGTTGTTTTACTATCAAAAGATGTAAAAGTTGATAGAAGTCTTTATCCTAACGCTCAAATAATAGAAATATACCCTAAGGAATTAGAGGAAAATGTAATAAATGGGGTTTTAAATTTAGATATTAATGCAAAGAAAAACAGAATTAATCATGGATACAATGATGCTAAAAATCTTCTAGAACCTATTATAAATTTAGGTATCAATATTTTAGAAAGTGAAAGAAAAAAAGAGGAACTTTCAACTAAGGATAAAATATCTTTTATTTTTAAGAAGAAAAAAGAGAAAAATAATAACTGTGATGCTGAGTGATAAAATATTTAATTATAAAACATAAAAGGAATAAAATTTATATTTTTATTCCTTTTTATCATTTACGATTAAAGACGATATAAAAAAATTAAGTAGACAAATTATATAAAATGATATAACATGAATTTTGTGATATAAATAATTTTAATTTAAAATTAATGTTAATAGTTTAAATGTAATGTATAATTAAATATGTAAATTGTAAAAAACTAAGGAGAAAAGAAAATATGTCACTAATATCTAGTTTTAACGATAATATTTTATTCTTTATTCAAGCTCATATTCAAAATCCTTTTTTAACTCCAATAATGAGTTTTTTCACCACTGTAGGAAAAGATGGGGCTATATGGCTTGTGATAGGAATTATACTTCTTATAACGAAGAAATATAGAAAGGTTGGTTTTCTAATTTATTTCGGATCTATAATAAATTATATAATAACAGAGGTAATAAAAAATACTGTAAAGGAACCAAGACCGTTTGATACTTTACATAGTTTACATTTACTTATTTCAACGCCTCCTGGATACTCATTTCCTTCAGGACATACGTCAGCAGCTTTTGTAGCAGCATTTATAATAGCTATTTATATAAGAAAAATGGCAGCGCCATCGATTATAGGGGCTATATTAATAGCATGTTCTAGGTTGTACTTTACTGTTCATTATCCAACAGATGTTCTAATGGGAGTAGTTGTAGGCTTTATATCTTGTTTAATAGCTATTTTTCTTTATAATCGTTTTGTTTATAAAATTGCAAATCCCATACTTAGGATACCAATTAAGAAAAATAGAAGAAATGCAGCGTAAAAGATGAGGATTCAAATACTTTGAATCCTCATTTAAATTTAATTATTTAAATTTTCAATTCTTATTATATTCTCTAATTTATTAAGATTTTTATAGTTATTTATTTTTTCTTTAAAATTATTTATTGATTTTTCTTTGCATTTTTGAGTTAAAAATATTAAATCAACTTGATGTTTTGTTTGTATATCTTGAGTAACTAAGGATATACTTATATTATTTTCTCCAAGAAGTGTTCCAATATCACCAATTATGCCAGGTTTATCTTTGACATTAAGCCTTATATAGTATTCACTTTCAATTTCATCACTAGGTAAAATATCGTATTTATTATTTAAATTTCTAGCTTGATTTATCCCACAATAGTTTAGGTTGTTTCTTAATATTGAAAGAAGATCAGACACTATTGCACTACCAGTTGGTAAATCACCAGCTCCTTTCCCATAGATTGTTAAATCGCCAACAGCATTTCCTTTTAAGTAAACAGCATTAAATGAATCCTTAACACTTGCAAATGGATGATTTTTAGGAACAAATGCTGGATGCACTCTAACTTCAATAGAATTATTTTTAAGTGTTCCAATGGCTAAAAGTTTTATAACGTAGCCAAATTTTTTAGCATAATTTATATCTTTAATCCTTATATTACTTATTCCTTCTCTTAAAATATTATTTGGATGAACTGGTGCTTCAAAAGATAAAGAAGACATAATGGATAGTTTGTAAGCAGCATCAAAACCTTCTATATCGTCAGTTGGATCAAATTCGGCAAATCCATTTTCTTTAGCTAAACACAGTGCTTTATCGAAAGACATATTAGATTCAGTCATATTACTTAAAATATAATTTGTAGTTCCATTTACTATACCAACTATTTTTTCAATTTTATTTGCAGTAAGGCTTTCATTTATTTGTTTAATAATTGGAATTCCACCACCAACACTTGCTTCATAATATAAAAATACTTTTTCTTTTAAAGCAGTCTCAAACAATCTATCACCATGAAGAGCTATGCAAAGTTTATTAGCTGTAACTATATGTTTTTTCTTTTTCATAGCTTCTATCATATAGTCAAGGGCTGGGTATGCGCCCCCCATAACTTCTATTACAATTTCAATAGAGTCATCATTTAAAATGTCACAAAAATTATTTGTTAAAATACCATCTGGAATATCTAGATATCTTTTTTTGTTTATATCATTAACTAAAATTTTTTTAATTTCTATTTCAAAACCGCAACGTTTAAATATTTCTGATTTGTTAAAATTTAATATTTTCCAAACTCCAGATCCAACGTTGCCAAGTCCTAAAAGTGCAATTTTAACTTGTTTCATAAAATCCCTCTTTCCTTTTTAATCAATATATTGTAGTGCCATTAGTACAAATAGATAACTCTTTGATTGTCCAATCATTTTCTAAGCTTTCAAAAAAAGAGTCCATAGAATTTTTAAAATCCAAATTATCTTGAGAAGTTATAGCCATAATAGTAGGCCCAGCACCGCTTAAATAAACTCCTAAAGCATTTAGTTCTAAAGCTTTATTTTTTATTTCTAAAAAATTTGGAATTAAATTTTCTCTAAAATTTTCATGAATAACGTTTTTCATAGAGTGTTTTATATTATTTAAATTATTATTAGCAATAGATGCAACTAAAAATGAACTAGCAGCTATATTTGACATAGCAAATTTAAAATCTAATTGTTTAGGTAAAACATTTCTTGATTTTTTGGTAGATAAATTAAAGTTTGGATACATGGCAAAAAATTTAATTTTAGATTCAAAAGGAATTTTTTCATAATAAGTTTTTTCACCATCAAAAAAAGAAACAATAAATCCACCTAAAAAACAAGGAATAACATTATCAGGGTGGCCTTCCATTTTAGTTGCTAAGTTTATAAGGTCTTCTTTAGATAGCTTATTTCCAGATAAGTAATTTGCAGCAACCATACCACCTATGATACAACTTGAGCTACTCCCTAGTCCTTTTGAAATTGGAATATCAGATTCAATTAAAATTTTTATTCCAGATGGAGTATAATTTACTTTTTTAAATACAATTTCCATAGCTTTATATACTATATTATCTGCTGTTTGAAATTCTAAGGGACAACCATCTATTATAATACCACTCTCTATTTCACATATTGAAAAAGTATTGTAAAGATTTAATGCAACACCAATAGAATCAAATCCAGGTCCAAAATTTGCAGATGAGCAGGGAACTTTAATTTTAATCAAGTAAATCACCTCCTATATGTGCAAAGTTTTCTATGGCTTGTAAAACTTTGTCTTTTGGACAAATATTATTATGAATAATCGGCTTTTTATCTAAATTTTTCAATGATGTTGGGATAGGCAAAGTAGTTTTTTTAGATAAAATATTAAGAGCTTCTATATCATTAATGTTTGAAGTATTAACATCTAATCCTTGTAAAATTGTTTTTGGAAATTTAAAAGGACTAGCAGTTGAGGCTATTATAGTTTGCGTTTTATCTTTAGTTTTTTCTTTATATTTTTCACAAACTGAATAAGCAACGGCAGTGTGTGGGTCTATAAGATAATTAAAGTTTTTATAAACCTTGTTTATTGCATTTATTGATTCTTTTTCTGTAGCAAAATCACTATAAAAAATTTCATTTAATTTTTCTTTTAATGATTTAGAAATCTCATAAAAGCCTTGAATTTCTAAGGAATTCATAAGATTTTTTATAAGAATTGAATCTTCATTGCTTAAATCATATAAAAGCCTTTCAAGGTTGCTAGATATTAAAATATCCATAGAAGGGGAATTGGTAACTTTTAGAATTCTTCGTCTATCATAAATCCCTGTATTTATAAAATCAAATAAAACATTATTTTCATTAGAAGCACAAATAAGTTTATTAATAGGAAGACCTAATTTTTTTGCATAGTAAGCAGAAAGAATATTTCCAAAATTCCCAGTTGGAACAACTATATTTATTTTTTCATTATGTTTTATAATATTTTTATTTAGAAGATTTCCATAAGCATAGAAGTAATAAACTATTTGAGGAAAAAGTCTACCAATATTTATAGAATTAGCTGATGATAATATAAAGCCATTATCATTAAATTCTTTTTTTATCTTAGAATCATTCAATATATTTTTTATGCAATTTTGTGCATCATCAAAATTTCCATTTAGGGAAATTACTAAAGAATTGTTACTTCTGTGGGTTATCATTTGAAGTTTTTGTATTAAACTTGTACCATCTTTAGGATAAAGAACTGCAATTTTTATTCTAGGAATATCAGAAAAACCCTCTAAAGCAGCTTTGCCTGTGTCACCTGATGTTGCAGTTAAAATAAGAATATTTTCCTTTTGTTTATTATTTATTAAAGCTTTGTTTAATAGATAAGGAAAAAGACATAGTGCCACGTCTTTAAATGCTAGAGTGGGACCATGATAAAGTTCTAAAAAGTGAGTATTTGAAATAGATTTTATTTGTAATATTTTATTATCTTCAAATTTTTTATCGTAGGCCTTGTAGATGCAATCTCTAAGATCATCATCACAAAAATCATCTAAAAACTCTTTAAGAATGCAAAAAGCTAATTCTTCATAAGGAAGTCCTGCTAAATATTCTAAAGAATTTTTTAATTTATGTATTTTAAAGGGAACATAAAGACCCTTATCTTCTGCAAGACCATTTATTATGGCATAGCTAGAACTTACTAGCTTTTCATAGCCTCTAGTACTTTTATACAAAACAATCACTCCTTGAAAATGAATTAAATAATAGTAAATTTTTTAAATCATAATAAACTATATGATTATTAATTTATTAGTATACTAATAGAAATTTGGGATAAATAATTCAAATTTTTAATTAGGGGTTTTATAAGTTATTTAAATATTAGGGATTAATTTAAAATAACTTAATCATGTTTTATATTAAGATGTAATAAATTATAATCTGTATTTGATATTTTATCAATATTTTTTTGTAAGATATTATTAAAATTTTAAGAAGATTTTATGTTCTTTTCAAAGATATAGTTCTGCTATATAATAATTTAAGGTATAAAAATTGTTATTTATAAATTAAAGAAAAATTTATTCGGAAATTAGTGTTTTTAAACTGATATTTGACTAATTATATTAATTGTAAATAATTGTTAATTAAAATTGTTTATAACAAATGAAAGGAATTGATTTTAAGTGTCATACAAATTTATTTTTAAAGGAAAAGAATATGAATTAAATGAAGAAAAGGCTATAGGATTTTTTAATGATGAAGAAAAACCTATAAAGGATATGGATATAAAAAAAATAATAAATATTTTTGAAAATAGCGATGAAGATGAAGTTGATTTTGATAAAGAATATTATGATGTTCGTTGTGAAAAATGCAAGGTAAATAAAGAAGATAAGGATTATTATGAGTATTTAGAATTTAATTTTTATATGTTTACAAAAGATTCTAAGTATATCATAAGTAATATATCAAAGGAATATGAAGGAGTAACATTTAATAAACTTTTAAGAGAAGGTGTAGTAGATGATAGCTATATAGTAACAATTATAGTTTGTAAAAATTGTGGAGTATATTCAGTTGTGATTGAAGAGTTTGAAATATAAAAAATTTATTTCTATTATGAGATACTTCTATATGATAACCTAAAAAATATTGATATAAATAAATTTTATAAGTTTATTAGAATGTTTATATTTAATATTAAAAAATTAAAAATATATATAAGTATAATTATTTAAATTTGAGGAGTGTTTTTATGGCTATAAAAATAGTTACAGATAGTACATCATATATACCTAAAAAGTATTTAGAAAAATATGATATTAGCGTTGTATCTTTAAATATATTATTGAAAAATACAAACAGAAGGGAAACTTCAATAAGTAATCAGACATTTTATAAGGAAATGGAAGAGGCGAAAGAGTTTGCTGTATCTTCTCAACCAACTCCAGAAGAATTTTATGATGTTTTTGATAAAATAGCTAAAAATGGCGATGACATAGTTGGAATATTCATATCTTCAGAAATGAGTGGAACATATTCTACTGCTAATTTAGTTAAAAATATGATATTAGAAAAATATGATATAAATATAGAAATAATAGATTCAAGAACTAATTGCATGCAAATGGGCTTTATTGTTTTAGAAGCTGCAAAACATGCTAAGTTTGGAAAATCAATGAATGAAATTTTAGATATTGCTAACAATACTATAAAGAATAGTAGGTTTGTATTTTCTCCTAGTGTTTTAGATTACTTAAAAAAAGGTGGAAGAATTGGGAGTGCTTCTGCATTGATTGGAAATTTATTTCAAATAAAACCTATATTAACTGTTAATAATGGAAAAACAGATGTATTGGCTAAAGTTAGGACTAAAAAGAAAGCTGTATCAACTATGATAGATATTTTGATGGATGATTTAAAAGAAAAAGAGTTAGGTGGCGTTATAGTACATCATATAAATTGTGAAGAGGATGGATTGACTCTAGCTAAGACTTTAGAAGAAAAATTAAATATGAAGGTAGATATTCAAGATATAGGTCCTGTAATAGGTTCTCATGTTGGCCCTGGAAGTATTGGAATAGCTTATTTTTGGAAGTAGTTTTAAGTATTTAATTTGTGAATTTGAACAAACTATATATTGTATACAACATATATAGGGAGTGATTAAGTTATGGGGAAAAATTCAAAAAAACTCAAAATAAATGGGAAAATAATAGAAGATATTGCTAAAAATATTTCGAATGTTATAGTAAAAATGATAAAGAAATAAATAAAATTATTC
>OIYS01000628.1_pt1 | contig 22848 bp, 27 predicted proteins | sample 1588271 | NCBI WGS metagenome assembly OIYS01 (sample SAMN03283286) | human gut metagenome | biome: human-associated habitat; material: feces | host: Homo sapiens | place: Peru | collected 2012
TGCAAACATTTCCGTATCTTAATATGCATGAAGTAGTATGCCATATAATCCTTTTGTTTTTAAAGTTTAATATATAAACATCAATATAATAAAATATTTCTTTTAAATAATATTTTGTTATTTTTGATAGAATTTATTTTATTTAATCGAATTATTAAGTGTATGATACAAAAATAAAAACAAGCTTGTTTAGAAAAGGGGTAAAAATGAAAATTTCTGATGAGAATTTTATTGCTGAACTAAAAAAGAGAAATCAAGATGCCTTAGAACATGTTTTAAAGCATTATGGATGGATCATTAAAGCTACAGTAAGTAAGCATTTATATAATTTAAGTAATTATGAGGATGACTGTATAAATGATATACTCTTGGCAGTTTGGAATAATATAAATAGTTTTGATGAAGAACGAGGAGATTTTAAAAATTGGTTAGCTGGGGTTTCCAAATATAAATGCATTGATTATAAAAGAAAATACTTAAAACATATTAAGCATGAGAATATTGATGATTTAAACCTTAGGACTCATGATTTAGTTATTGAAGATATAATTTCAAAAGAAATCTCAAAAGACTTAAATGATTTATTAAATTGTTTAAAAAAAGAAGATAGGGAGATTTTTATTAAACTTTATATTGAAGAAAAAGAAATAGAGGATATAAGTTTAGATACTGGTCTAAAAAAAGATGTTATTTATAATAGATTATCCAGAGGTAGAAGAAAAATGAGAAATATATTTAAATTAATTGAAAGTAGGGAGTAGAATATGGGAAAAAATATATATGATATGCTTAATGATATTACAATAGATATAAATGAATTAAGTCGAGAAAACTTCAATGATTTAGAAAATAAAACCTTCATTAAGACTTTTAAAAAATCTATTAATAAAAATATAAATAAAAAAAGAAAAATTGCTTTAATTGCATCTTTTGCATCTTTTATGATTCTTGGAGTTGGCTTAAGTAGTGAAGCATTAGCTGATATACAACTAAAAATGTTTGATATAGGATATTATTTATCAACAAATAAGAATTTAGATGATTATAAAACTCTAATCAATAGTTCAATAACTAAAAATGGGGTAACAATTCAATTAAATGAAGTAATTATTGATAATAATGAGGTAATTGTATCGTCAACAATAAAATCTAATTTTAAATTAGATGAAGGTGGAATATATCCCTTTGGATATTTATATGTAAATGGAAAACTGGCTTCAGGTGCAGGTGGTTCGGGTAGAGCTATAGACGATTATACCTTTGAAAGTGTAACGATATATCGATTAGATGAAGAATTACCTTTAGGAACTCTTGATATAAAATTGAAACATAAACATGTGTTAAATGGTACAAAAGAAATAAAAGGACCTTGGAATTTTGAATTTACAGCTAGTGGTGAGCAACTATCTATTGATACCATTGAAAACAATATTAATTATGATTTTATCTTAAATAATAATCAAAAGATAACTTTAAATAAATATACAATCAATGATGTTGGGCAAAAAATTTATTATTCTATAGAGAATAAAAATGAAAATTATCAATTAGAGTTAAGGGGATTAGATGATTTAGGGAATGAGGTTACTTTTTATCAATCCTATGAAAACAATGAAAATGGTCTCTTAAAACCATATCATCAAATTTCTGATAAGGCTAAAATTTTAACTCTTACTCCATATGCTGTTCCATTCCCTAAGGAAAGTGGAGAAGCAAATAAAGATTATAAAAAAGTAGGGGAACAATTTACTATTAATATTAATTAAAAATATAAATTAAACTAATTTATCTATTGTTTTTTTACTTAGCATAATAATATTTTATTTGAATAAAGTTAGTTTTATAAAATTTTCTTATGTTTAACATACAACTTCGGAAAACAAATCTTTTCTGAAGTTGTATGTTAAATTATTGCTTAAGTCATTATAATCTTGCAATATTTAATCAAACGCAATATGATTATAAGGGATTAGAGAATAATTATTAATTGGAATATTTCTATGGATTGTTAGATAAAAATAAATAATGAGGAAGGATACTATGACTAAATATAAAGTTATAAAAAAATGCAACAACAGAATAATACAATTAAAAAAAGATGAAGATATAGAAGGATATTTAGTGCTTTCTTTAGCTAAAACAGCTCTTTGGTTAAGTAAGTGTGCTGAATATTATAAAAATAAAAAAATTCAACAAACTGATGATATAAAAGAAAAACAAAAATATATAAATATGATAAAGAGTTTTTATGAATTAAAATTAAAAATAGTAAAGCTTTTATTAAAAACTAATCAAGTTGATATTAAGTTCTATAAACCAAAAAAAATAAGACATGCTTATTCAAATATAGTTCTTTGCGATAAACATAGAGAAATATTTGAAAGTCAAAATGAATATAAACTTATACAATTTTTTTATCACCATTTTTATGAAATAAATAAGTGTGAAGAATGTAGTGTGGATAGAATAAAAAATTATTACTGTTTATTTTGTTTAACCATAATGTCAGGTAATGTATCAATTAAACTTAATATTCCATATACTTCATTAAATGGTGAAAGCGAAGTTGATAAAAAATTTGAAATAATAGAAGAGAAGCCTCTTGAAGGTTTTTATTGTGAAAATAAGCAGATAGTTAAAACTAAATGGATACTTGATGATACAACATTTTCTAAAGATGAGTTAAAGAAAAATTTTAAAGAACTTAAAGAATTATTAAACAATAACAATAACTAAAGAATAGTATTAATTTAAATAAAATATTTTTAAAAGTTATTTAAATTAATTTTTATCATAGCCAAATAAGCAGTAACTGAGGTATTTCTATTACTGCTTTTAATTTATCCTTTCTATGACTAAAATAAATACTATTTTAGAACTGTTAATAAATTATTAATAATGTAATTTTAGTATAGTTTTATATAAATTTATATAATATACTTTAATAAGTTTTAATATTAAATTTAAATACATAGATTAAAAGTTAGGAGGTATACAATGAATAAAAAGAAAAAGTTTATGATTCGTAGATTATTTTTGGGAATATTTTTATTAATTATAGTTATTATAATAGGATTTTTAGCATATAGTTTTTTACATTCATCCAATAAAAAAGTACCAAAAAATGTTAACACTAACATAACAAATTTTAATAGTACTACAAACATAAATAGTACAAGCACTACAAGTAATCAAAACAAAATAATTCAAGGAAATAATATAATAGAATCCGCTAAAAGTTATGCGGTTCCTGCTAATCAAGTTGCTCAAATATTAGCTGGGCATTCAAATCTTAAAACAAAAGAAGTATTTTTAACATTTGATGATGGCCCAAGTCAAAATTCAGAAGAAATATTAAAAATATTAAAGGAAAATGATGTACATGCTACATTTTTTATCTTAGGAAGTCAACTAGCTAATAATCCTCAAATGCAACAAGTAGTAAAAGATGAAATTTATCAAGGAAATGCTATAGCAAATCATTCTTATAGCCATGATTATAAAAAATTGTATCCTAATAATGTATTAAACATATCTAATACAATGAATGAAATAAATGAAACAAATAAAATTTTACAAAACATTTTAGGTTCAGATTTTGATGCAAGAGTATTAAGACTTCCTGGTGGATATATGTCTAGATATTATTATAAAGATCCTAACTTATCTTTATTTAATAAGACTCTTGATGATGCACATATAACATCTATAGATTGGGATGCTGAAACAGGAGATGCTACAACAGGTGGACAAATGTCAACTCAAACATTAGTAAACAATGCTATGAATCATATAAATAACTTAAATCAACCTGTAATATTAATGCATGACTCTTCAACTAAAAAAGATACGGTTGAAGCACTTCCTTATCTTATAAAAGCTCTAAAAGATAAAGGGTATAAATTCATGGTCATTGAAAATGCTCCTATTAGTTCATTTGATAACTTGCCGTATACAACTACAACAGGCTCAAATCAAGGACAAGGAACATTAAATTAATTGAAAATAGAAAGAGTATACACCATTTTTCTCTATAATAAAAAGCTAGATAGGTATTATTTCTATCTAGCTTTTATTGTATACGCAACTATCATTAAGCTACAGTATATATTTTTACACATGGCTCTGCATCCCAAAGAGGTTTAAGTCCTGTAAACACATCATTCTTAAATAAATCGCTATTAAGGTAAGCATTTGCATGTTCTATGCTATCAAATCCATGTAAAACTTGAACATCCTCATCACGAATCAATAAATCTTTTGTTAAAGTCCCATCTATAGTTTTTAAGAATGGTTCACGATAATCTGTATACACTTTAGCTGCAACCACTCGATTAGCTTCTTTTATTTTCATTGTTATTTCTAAATAAGCCTTTATTATCATTTTTTATTTCCTCCTAAGATTTCACATAATTCGTATCTTTTTAAATAAAATCTTTGAACAAAGATTGTGATTTAAGTATAGTGAAATATTTTTACTAAAAAAAGATATAAATAAATTTATTAGTTACTAATAAATTTCATAGTTACTTGTTATGAAATAGTTTGAATTTTATAATTATGTTATTAAAGGAGTGATAATATTATGTACGAACACAAATTAGAAAAAGATATACGTTGTCCATTAGAATATGGACTTTCTATATTCGGAGGAAAATAGAAATCTCGTATTATATGTGTTTTAGCAAAAAAAGATATATTAAGATATAGCGAAATTAGAAAAGAAATGACTAATATAACTGATGCAGTATTGGCAACTTCTTTGAAAGGATTAATTTTAGACGGGATAATTAAAAGAAAACAATTTGATGAGATTCCCCCAAGAGTAGAATATTCTTTATCAAGTAAAGGGAGGTCTATCATACCAATATTACAAACCATCTGCCAATGGGCAGGTGCTTATCATGAAGAAGAAAATGAAAATATTCTTCCACAATGTAAAAAATGTGATTACCAAATTTTTATTATAAAATAATAATTATTATTTAATTAGTAAATCTAAATACTTAGATTTTAATTCTGCTTTAAAAGGTAAGTTCTTTATAGCTAACTAAATTATTAATATTTAACTAAACTCCAGAATTAGGGGTATTCTCATATAAATTTACTATTATATCTATGAATTTTTTTACAATATTTGATACATATTTATCCTTTTTGGTTATTACATTAAAATATCTTGTTGTTAATGGAGAAGAAATTTTATAATAAATCAAATTATTACTATTTAAATTATTTTTTACTAATAATGTACTGACAAACGTAGCCCCTAATCCAGCACAAGATAAATTAAAAGCAGTAACTAATTGGTCTAAATGCATTTTAATTATTGGACTAAAGCCTGCATTATTACAAATTGAAATAGCACGGTGATATAAATTATTTTCTTGTGTAAGTAAAAGAAAGGCAATATCTTTAAATTTTTCTATTGGAACACATGGGCAATTATCTGATAAATAAAAATCATTAACTATCATTTCTTTAGAAAGAGCAAATTCAGATAAATGTTTATTTATAGAAAAACTGTATGGTACACCTAAAATTAATTCATCTCTAAATACTTTTTTAATAGTAAATTCATTATCATTAATCTCATTGCAACTAAACATTAAATCGATAGAACTTTCTAATAATAAATCCGATATTTTAGCAGAGTTATCTTCTTTCAATTCTATAGTTATTCCAGGATATAATAAATTAAATTTTTGAAGGGCTAATGGGAGTATGTATGAATTAAAATATTGAGTTCCTCCAATTATAATTTTTGAGCTGCTTTTGAAAAGCTCCCTTCACGGTAAACTTCATATATATATAACATATCTTGTTGCATAAGAATCATCCTTTACATATAAAATTAATTTATACAAATATAAAAATGCTTAATTTGATTTTATATAACACCATTGAGGATATCTTTTAGAAATATTGATTTATAAGTAGCTACTTTTAATATACTAAACAAAATTTCGTAATACAGATAAAGGAAGGATGAATGATCATGAGAGTAAATGCTTTAATGATGGATAGTACAGATAATGTTGTTACATGTATTAGTAATATAGAAGTTGGACAAATAGTTTATTATAAAGTAGATGATGAAATAAGACGTATTATAGCTAATGAACATATTCCTTATTGTCATAAAATAGCTATTAATCCTATAAAAAAAGGAGAAATGGTTGTTAAATATGGCGAAATCATTGGAAGAGCTTGCAATAATATTGCAGAAGGATATTGGGTATCACATTTAAATATAGAGAGCGTTCCACGTGATTATACAAATGAATTAATGTAAAGGAAAGAAGGAATTAGTTATGGAAATAATGGGATATAAACGTTCTGATGAAAAAGTTGGAATTCGTAATCATGTTTTAATTTTACCAACATGCGCATGTGCAAGCGAAAGTAGTCGTATTGTTGCAAGTCAAGTAAAAGGAACTATAAATGTAGTAATAAATACAGGCTGTTCAGATGTTCAAGCAAATACAGATATGACACAACGTGTATTAACAGGTTTTGCACTAAATCCTAATGTATATGGAGTAGTAATTTTAGGGCTTGGTTGTGAAACAGTTCCTCATAAAGAATTAAGAGAAAAAATTGAAAAACTTACTTCTAAACCTATAATTTCATTTGAAATTCAAGAAGAAGGAGGAACTGTGAATACTATAAGTAAAGCTGTAAAAGCAGCAAGAGCTATGGTAGCAGAAGCAACTTTACTACAAAGGGAACCTTGTGATATATCTGGATTATTAATGGGCATAGAATGTGGTGGTTCAGATGCTACATCTGGTATTGCATCAAATCCAACAGTTGGAGAGTTAAGTGATAAATTAGTTGACCTTGGAGCATCTACAATAATGAGTGAAACCATTGAATTTATTGGTGGTGAACATGTATTAGCTCGTAGAGGTGCAACTAAAAAAATACATAATGAAATAATAGAAGCCTGTGATAATTTTGAAAAACATTTAGCATCAGTTGGTCAAAACTGTAGAGCAGGGCAACCTACTCCAGGAAATAAAGCAGGTGGACTTTCAACATTAGAAGAAAAAAGCTTAGGATGCATCAGAAAAGGTGGCTCAAGACCAATTGTTGAAGTTTTAGAAGAAGCAGAAAGACCAACTAAAAAGGGTGCTATTATTATGGATACTCCAGGATATGATATTGCTTCTGTAACATCTATGGTAGCTGGGGGATGTAGTTTAGTAGTATTTACAACAGGTAGAGGAACTCCTACTGGAAATGCAATTGCTCCTGTAATTAAGATTACAGGTAATAAAATAACATATGAAAAAATGCATGATAATATAGATATAGATGTTAGTGATATAACAGAAGGGCTTAAAACTCCTAAAGAAATAAGTGAAGTTTTATTAGATGAATTAATTAAAGTTTGTAATGGAAAAGTTACAAAAGCAGAAGCCTTTGGTTTTTCTGATATTGCTATTGATCACATTTGTAGATTTGTATAATGCAAAAAAAGTTTTATTTACTTAACTTACTAGAAATAAAGCGATTTATAGGTATTTTTAAAGAATTGAGGTAATATAATTTAATTATATTACCTCAATTCGGCATGATAACTATATTCTATACAAATTTTTTATTGCATATCTTGTTAAAAGATGTTATTATATAAACAAGAAATTTAAACATTTAATTAGAATTTAATTCTATTTTTTACAATGTAAATATTATTAATTAAGAATTTTAATTTTGAAAAAAATTTATATAAAAAAAGAAAAAAGCCTTTATTGCTTAATAATTGGTTGGGGAACCTTTTATTAAGTAGCTACAAAGATATCACGAGTATCTAAGTAACATTTTTACAACAAAGACTTTTTCCTATATAAAAATTTAAGTCGATGACTTAATTATTAACTATTATATGTGTTTATTATAGCATATATACATAAGTTAATTCAATATATTAGTTGATTTTTTTGTAGGAAATTTATAAGTTTTTATAAGCATTTGTTACCGAGATCGTTGTTAATATGGTAGCAAATGCTTTTTTCTTTGCCAGAAAGGTGGAGAAATAAAAAATGAGTAAAAAAATAGTAGGTAAAAAAACAATTAAAGAAAAATCTAGTCTAATATTTGAGGGGATTTATGAAAATGGATATGGTTTAATATCTAAAAGCTTTATGAAAGATAAAAGATTAACTATAGAAGCTAAATCAATCTACACTTATTTATGTAGCTATTGTGGTGGGGGAAGAACAGCATATCCAAGTGTTGCTTTACAATGTTCTGATTTATGTATAAGCGAAAATAGATATTATAAACATAGAAGGTTATTAGAGGAATATGGATATATAAAAATAGAACAACAAAAAGAAATAGTTGAATATGATGATGGAACAACTAAAGAATTATTCACTAACAATATTTACACAATAGTTTTAAATATAGATGAGGAGTTTAAAAAGAAAGAAGCTCCACCGAAAAAAAGGGTTAAAAGCAGAATTATAAAAAAAGTGGACTCTAAAAAATCTAATAGCTCTCAAACCGTTGATATGACTACATCTTCTCCATACCTTCAATTTGAAGGTACGAAGGCTGTAGGAATGGAGGACGTTAGTAATAATAATAACAATATAAATAATAACAATTTTAATAACAACAATATAAATATATCTTCTTCTTCTAAAGAAGAGAGGGAAGAAGATAATACTTTTAATAAGGATTTAAAAACTCTTATGTCTTTTTGTAACAATGTAAGCTATAAACTTAGTAAGAAAAAAGCAAAAACTATATTAGTTGCTTTTAGTTTAGATAAAATTATGAAAGCTATAACTACTATTGTTAGTACAGTTAATCTTAATAATATAAAAAATTATGCTGCATATTTAACAGCAACTTTAAAAGATATGGAAGCAATTAAAAATATTACTATAGAAAATAAAATAGAATCTATTACTAACAACAATAATAAACCTTCTAACTTTGCTAATTTCACTCAAAGACAATATAACTATGAAAAATTAGAAGCACAGCTTTTGGGTTGGGATACTTCTGATGATGCTTATGAAATAGATATTTAGGTATTATTAAACCTATTTTATAATTAATTAACATACATTAAGCTTTCTTCATTAGTAATATTATTAACCTTATTCATTTTTATGATATTTTTAAACATATTATAAATAACTATTAGTCATCTTTTTTATGTATTTTGGTTATATATTTATTAAATAAATTTGAAAATATGGAATTAAATTAAAATATAATATATAATAAAATATAAACTATTACGCAATAATCTTATAATGCTAATTAAGAATATTTATATTAATATGTAGATAAATGATAATTTTATGAAATACTAGAGGAAATAGATAAATGGTTTTATTAGTCGTTGATACACAAAAATTATTAGTAAATAGCAAATTATATAATTTTGAAAGTTTTATTACAAATATTAAGGAATTAATTGATACATCAAGAAAAAATAATATAGAAGTATTGTATGTAATACATGATGATGGAGCAGAAAGTGATTTAACAAAAGGAAAAGACGGATTTGAAGTTTATGAAGAATTTAAGCCTATGAAACAAGAAAAGGTGTTTGTAAAGAATGTAAATAGTTCATTTAGAGGAACTGGTTTGTTAGAATACTTAAGACAAAAGGGTGAAAAGGATATAATTATTGTTGGACTTCAAACTGATAAATGTATTGATGCTACCATAAAGTGTGGTTTTGAACATGGTTTTAATATGATTGTACCAAACTATTCCAACTCAACTGTTGATAATCACTTCTTTAATGGAGAGCAAAGTTATAAATATTATAATGAATTTATGTGGAAGAATAGATATGCTAAATGTATTTCTATTAATAAAGTATTTAATATGTTAAAACGTTAAATAGAGTATATTTAATTAACAATTTTAAACTATGCCTAATTAAAGACCAGTGATTTTTAAATCACTGCTCTTTTAAGTTCAGTATATATTATCAACATTATTTTAAAACAGAGCTATTCAATAGAATGTGTGATCTTTAAATATTTTTTGTTTTAATGTATTTTTGTTATAATACAACATTAGTATTATTATCTAGAGTTAAATAATAACTTAATTAGTCATAAAATCTAAAAAAATATATGTATTATATAGACAAAAATTAAATAATATGTAAATATATAATAGTATTATATATTTTAGGGGGGACTTATAATGGCAAAAATGATAAAATGTAAAACATGTACTAAAGAAATAGCTGCTAATACTAAATCTTGTCCAAATTGTGGAGCAAAAAATAAAAAGCCTATATATAAAAGACCGTGGATTTGGTTAATAGCAATATTTTTATTAATTGGGGTAGCAGGTTCAACTGGTGAAGGTAATGATTCCAATACTAGCAGTAATTCTAGTACTAGTGCTAAGCTAGAATCTAGCAATGATACTACAGAAAGTAACGATAGTATAGGAATTAGTGATAGCACTACAGTAAAAAATAGTGGTGGTATAGAAACTAGTAGTAATGCTACAATAGAAAGGAATAACACAGGGACAACTAGCAATAATGTGTCAACTGAATATAAAAATGCATTAAAAAAAGCACAAGTGTATAGTGATAGTATGCATATGTCTAAAACTGGAATATATGATCAATTAACTTCTGAATATGGTGAAGGCTTTCCGGCTGATGCAGCTCAATATGCTATAGATAATGTGAATGCAGATTGGAATAAGAATGCATTAGAAAAAGCAAAGGTGTATCAAGATTCTATGGCAATGTCTAAAAACGCAATATATGATCAGTTAACATCAGAATATGGAGAACAATTCACAGAATCACAAGCTCAATATGCTATAGATAATTTAAAATAATACAAAATAAGAATACTAATAAATAAAAGTAACGAAAAAAGGAATCATAACTCTCTGATTCCTTTTTAATATTTTTATATTGTCTTCTTCATGTTTAATGTAACTCCCTAATTGTCCCCAATTTATATAAATTATTTTTATTAAAATAATTTTTAACTATAAATTCTTCTGTCTAATTTTCTTGTCATTAAGTTCAAAAATTATGCAAACCAATTTATATAATATATATCCAATTATTCCGCCTATAGTATTTAATATTATATCGTCTATATCAACTACCTTATAGTTATACCCTAAAATAATAGATATAATAAATTGCATACTTTCTATAATTAATGAAAAAATTAAACTACTAATAAAAATACTTTTTATATTAGTAAATTTCTTTTGCATTAAGGGTATGATGAACCCTAGTGGAACCAATAGTAATATATTGCTTAATATATTTTTTAATATTACATTAACAGTATTAAGTTTTATTAAATTATATATGTATTTAAACGGTATTAAATTGTTTGTTGAAACATTATCCAATCTCATTAATTGTATAAATTCTATTGATGTTGGTAGAGGAAATAATGTTATTGCAATAACAAGAGTAATGTACACTCCCATTCCAAATAATAAGATGTGCTTGGAAATAGAATATTTTTTAATAATTCCCCAAATTAATAATAAAATATAAATTGGTATTATCAATAAAAGTGCATCAGAGAAATTTAACATAAGTCACCGCCTATGTATTAGTTGTAACTATAAACCATTACAATTATTAATAATTACATTTTATTACATAATAAGTTAATAATCAGCAGTTGTTTATTATATATATTATTATAAAGTGTAAAAATCACTATTATAGTTATATCAAATTAAAACTTTATAATTTTTCGAAAAACTTTTTCCGATAGCTTATAAATTATAGAAAATATTACTTTTTATGTTTATAATTAAATAGTATTATAAAATTTATGGGGGGTACTATGTGGATAAATTTATCAATGATCTAATAGAAAATTATGCATGGTATTTAAGTAAATGCAATGAACTTAAGTTATCTAATAAAAACAGCTGGATTAAAAATTTTATCAGAGAAAATAATAATATATCCTTAAACTATAACTTAATAAATATGAAAAATAAATATAAAGATTTTCACAATGAAAGTCATTATGAAAATATGTTAGATATAAAAAAATTAATAGAAAATAATAACTTTAATATAGTTGAAGTTAAGATACAATCTGAGATGGAAAAATTAACAAGAAAAAATAATACAATTAAAATGTAATTAAAAGGAATAATAATTTTTATGAAGAGATTACCAGAATTTATTTTAGGTCTTACTGGGGCTATTTTAGGATTACTTGTATCTTTGGGCGTTGGTATTTTAATATTTGCAGTTGTATATAATGACTTTGGTTTACCAGAACAATTAATACGTGTTTCTTCAATAAGTTGTATTATTGGTGGAATAATAGGGATATTAACTATTATATGCCTTTGTTTTATAGAAAAAAAAATAAAGATAGTAAGTATTATACTTATAATTTTAGCTATTTTATTCACATTTACTAACCTATTACAGATAATTTCAAGTATTTTATTAATAATTGCAGGAATAATGGGATTGATAAGAAAGGTTGATTAATTTTAAAAAATAGAATATTATTTTGAAAATATATGGTTAAGGTATTTTAGTGATAGGTACTTTATGATATAAGTAATAAATATAATATCTTAGATTTCCAAAAGGATGGTATAATATACAATCTTAAAATGAGTTATTTAAAGAGAAATAACAAATAGTTTTAAATTATCTTATAAATCTTTTTTAAAGTTATATAAACTTGTTACAAGAAACTCATTTATTCATGCCATTTATAAATAACAAACAATGGACTTATTCATATGATAGCTATATAAGTCTATTGTTTGTTTGATAAACAAAAGTCAAAATGTAATTGCTTTTTATTTGCTCAAAAAAATATGACTATGATAAGTTAGAGAAACAACTCTGGGATAGGATGATAAGGAAAATGATGAAGATTAATAAATATAAAAAAACATATCTATCGAAAACGATTTCTAATATATAATTATTAAATAAAAAATATATTTGTTACTGTAAGCTATACATTATTTTTATATGTTATTGTATTAATAATACTATTCTTTCAAAAATATAAGCTCTATCCTTCTATTATAAAGTTCTTTATATAATTTAAAATTCTCTTTAGCATTTCTATTCATTCTGCTAACACTATCAAATACTATTGTATTTTCACTTTTAATTTAATTCTTTATAATTTTCTATTGATTATTGTTTTGTTAATATTCTACACTATCTATACTTTTTATTCTTACTTACATTAAAAACTGTGATATAATTTATTATATAAATATATTGAAAAAAAGTATATATTTAAAAATAAAAATTATTTAAAAGTATTTGCTTATATGAATATATTACTCAAGTTACTTACATGTATAGTAACTTGAGTAATATATTAAAAAATAGAAATCTATATATAAAAACAATTTGGGGACTTAGCTATAAGATGTAGGATTTTTATATTCTTTATTTATAAATTATAGTTAAATAATGCTTTAATTAAGGAGAATGAATAATGAGTTTAGTATTAGAAACTAAAATGCTAACTAAAAAATATAGAAAACAAATAGCTGTAAATAAAGTTAATATGAATATTAAAAAAGGTGATATTTATGGATTAATTGGTAAAAATGGTGCCGGTAAAACAACGATTATGAAAATGATTTGTGGATTAATTCATTCAACTGAAGGTGATATAAAACTTTTTGGAAGTAACGATTTAAATAAAGGAAGAAATCGAATGGGATGTATTATTGAGCAACCAGCTTTATATGGAGATATGACAGCTAAAGAAAATTTAAAATATTATACTAAATTACTTGGTATAACAGACTATAGTAATATTGATAAGCTTCTTGATTTAGTAGGTTTAAAAAATGTTGATAAAAAGAAATGTAAGAATTTTTCACTTGGTATGAAACAACGTCTATCAATTGCAATTTCACTATTAAATAATCCTGATTTTCTTATTCTGGATGAACCTATTAATGGTTTAGACCCTTCAGGTATTAAGGAAATTAGGGAATTAATTTTGAAGCTTAATAATGAAAGGAAAATTACAATCTTAATTTCTTCACATATTTTAGGAGAACTTAACAAAATAGCCACTAAATATGGAATTATTAAAAATGGTACATTACTAGAGGAATTTACAGCTAGTGAGTTGGACAAACGTTGTAGAAAATCTATTACATTGATAACAAATGATACACAAAAAGCTAGTTATATTTTAAAAAATAACATAAAAAGTAATGATTTTAAGGTGTTTAAAAAAGGTAAAATTTGTATTTATGATTGTTTGAATATTCCAGAAAAAATTAATAAAGAATTAATTGACAATGATGTTTTAGTAAGTAGTATTTTTCTTGATGATAATGATGTAGAGGGGTATTTCATAAAAATGATGGAGGGTAATTTATGATGATTAATATAGTTTCAAGTGAATTTTATAAAATTTTTAGAAGTAAAATTTTATATGCAATTTCAATAGTATTGTTAATAATGAATTCTATTGCTTGTATAGGTTCTATTGTTGTAAAGACATCAAACTCTTTCTCTCCTGAAATAAAAAGTCAAATGCAGGGAACTGGAGTATCTAGTTATCAATCATCTTTTGGTGGGGATATTATTTTTTATTTAATTATTATATTTATTGTTTGTTTGATTACTAGTGAATATTCAAATGGAAGTATAAGGCAAATATCTTCACATGGAATAGCTAGATGGAAGTTAGTGCTTGGGCAATATATAGCTATATCTTTTATTATAACAATAATTCTAGTAAGTTTTGGCACTATAAATTTAGTAGCTGATTCAATATTATTCAAATTTGGAGAGATTAATATTATTGAGTTTATTAGAATGAATCTAGGAATAATATGTATGATTTTTGGTGTATCAGGCATTGGATTGTTCTTTTCTTATTTATTTAAAAATGGTGGAATTGCAATTGCAGTTTCAATATTATTAGTACTATGTAATGGTATGATGACAAACTTAATATCTTTATTAACAAAAAACAACATATTTACTCACTATACATTGGGAAATATGCGTAATACAATAATAGATTTTACATCAAATCCTTTAGATATACTAATTTGTTCTTTTGTATTTTTATCAATTGGAATAATAACAGTATTAAGTTCATGTGTATTATTTTCAAAAAGAGATATTGAGTAATATATGTGCGGCGTTACGATAGATAATAATTGTCTATATTATTAAAAATAAAATTAAACTTACAAGGAGTTATATGAATATATTAATAATTAGTCTTATGTCTAAAACATTGCCATAAGACTAGATGTTATATATGTACTAAATAATAATTTAAAAGAATCTTCTACCTATGAAAAAGCAATAGCGAATAATATAGATTTAATGAATCAAAAGGAATTAGGCTAATCATTTTTTTATAATCTCTTTAAATATTTTTTCTCCACCACCTAAAACTGCTCCTTTTGCAATATCAGTAAGCTCTTTTAGAGTTAAATCAGTATCAGAATTAAGCCAATCAATATAGATGTTAACTATTCCTGAGGCTATGTATTCAGCATAAATATTAATTACTTCTTGTTTCATATCTGACTTTTTATTAAAGGATTCTATTATAGAATTTTTAAGTATGTTTTTAAAATCTATAATCAAGAACATGTATCTTTTTGTTTTTGCAATTTTACTGTATATTTCTACATTGTCCATCATAATAGCACTTAAACCTTCAAAAAACTTACCTATATCTACAGTTCTCTCATCCTTTAAAAGCTCTTGAACTTTACACATTTGTTCTTCTTGGAATTCCTTTAAAATATCATCTATTGAATTATAGTGAAGGTAAAAAGTCTTTCTATCTATATCAGCTGTTGTTGCTATTTCTGTAATAGTAATAGTATTATATTCTTTTTTTAGTAATAGCTCATTAAATGCCTTTCTAATGCTATTTCTTGTTTTTCTTTTTCTTCTATCCATTTTTAATAAATTTTACTCCTTTTTTTTCTACAAATTATTTATAAATGTGGATTATTCACTAAATAATAAAACATTGGCAATTGTATATGATAATAGAAATACATTATAATACACGTATGTAGAATATTCAACAGTTATAACTTTATTTTAGGAGGTAGATATGGTTGAAAAATTATTTTACTTTTATCCTCCAACATATTCACTAAAAGATTTTACCTATGCATTTAGCAGTGCTAATCCCCATTTTAAGCTACTGTTAATAGTTGCTGGGATTACTTTCTTTTTGGGATATATGGAATATGTATATAGCTTTATGTTAATTAGACGTGAAAAAAGTGCCCCATACCCAGTATGGATGCATACATTTTATTTTGCTCATGATAGTATGGGAGCTATTGTGTTTGCAGTTGCTTTAAAAGCTGTTGGAGGCTTTTGCTTCTTTGATTTAGCATCAGTAGCTCTTGTTATTTGGAATTGTTTTGAAGTTTACAATTTATATAAACGTATATTTGTAGAAAGACAAGCAATATGGGGGCATCTATATGATCAACCTGTAAAAATTAAAGATGCTTTTTTAAGAGTTTTAGGACAAATAATTGTTTTTGTAGGTGTAGTTAACCTTTTTAGAGTCTTTATGGATGATCCATATATGTTTAAATGGTTTATTTTCACAAACATACTTATAGCAATTGTTCCAGGATTGTATTGGGAAAAGAGAAAAACTCAAATTGGAGCTTCGTATAAGCTTGCAATAGTTATTCTTATAGGAACAATTAATTCCTTTCTTCCTTGGAATATGTGGGCCTTAACAAGTAATTATTTCTCAGTTTCAAATAATCCATGGTTTTATATACTAGGAATAATAGCAACAGGCTTCGCTATTAGAAACATATTAGTTTTACGCAGAATGAAGAAAAAACCTAAAAGATTATCTAATGGTACTAAAAACAGTATTTAATATCAGAAATAAAACAATTAATTAGATTAGATAAATATAATAATTAGTTAATTTATTTATCACCACCTCTCCTTAACATCACCCTATCATACTTATATCAAATTCCTATAACCTTGATTATTATATCTAACAACCTATTATCCACATCAAAAGACAGTAATACTGATTTTTGAAATTATAATATTAGCTATCTAAATAATTAGCTAATATTTCGGAGAAAATAGCTCCATTTTCAAAGTTAGTTGGTATAAATAACGTATTATTTTTAATTTTTATAGTAACAAATTCATCTGAAAATACTGCTGAAATAATATCTGTAAAGTAAATCTTTTGTTGTACATTTTTATTTCCAATAAGCATATATTCATTATTTAATGTTATGAATTGCTCAGAAGTATCCACAAATATTAAACTATCAATTATTTTATTAAACAGCTTTGAATGAAATTTATAGCATAATAAGAATAATATAAAAAAAGTTACTATTAAAAATAATATAACCACACCTAAATTTTTATCTAAAATAAATTTAAAATTAAGATTAATAAAAAACATGATTATAGTTAATGTAATACCTATAAATCCTAATGAATATGAAAGTGATAGAAAAAATTGTTCCTTTTTTGTTTTATTTATAGATTTAATAAAATCCTTATCATAATTAAATTTATAAGTCATAATCTAATCACCTCAATATGTTGATTTATAGTGTTTAACAAACTATCTTTATCATTAACTTTTGAAAGGGGGATTATAATTAAAAATTTATCATCATCAAATAAAAATAAAGTGTTATCTCTTTCTCTGATATTGCCAATGACTAATGGAGTTGTAATTCTATAATTATCATTAACTAAAATTAAATTAGTATTTTCAATGGAAATCGTAAACATTTTAAATAATAATGTTTTGTCAAATTTGAACAGTTTATATGCCCAAGTTTTATAAATTAGTTTTGATGTAACTAAAGGAATTAATGAACCAAGAATAGCTACCACTATTAGAATAATAGTTGTTATATAAAAGATAGGCAATGAAATTAAATAATCTAGTTTATCATTAAAACATATATACATACTAACCATATATATTAGTATAATCAAAAGCACCATAATAATAGTATTTTTAATTATGCATTTATGGATATCTTTAAAGTCCATTTTATGCCTATTAACAAGTGTTGCTTTAGCTTTAATTAAATCATTTTTTTCTATGGAAAAATTTAATCTCATGTTATTCTCCCTTTATAATATTCATTTCTATCTTATTTTTGTATATAACTTAATTATATATATTTAAACATAAAATAACAAATAAGTGTAATCAAGTTATAAAATAAAATTAAAAATAAGATATAAAAATATTAAAAAACTATCAATATATAAGCATATGTTTAATCTTATATTTTGCATGAAAATTAATTATTTCTGGGGAAACTTAAATTTCACACAATCCCAACCAACTAAACCATGTAATAATGATAGTAGAGAAACTGATATTTTAAAATTATATATATATTTTTTAAAAAATTCTTTATATAATGATTATAAAGGAAGTGTCAAATATGAATTGTAAATGGTGTGGAAATAATATAGAAAATGATAGGATGTTTTGTTGTCAAGAACATGAAGAAAAATATAGAAAATTTATTATTAAAAGAGACAAGGCTCAAGGTATACAAGCTCTATCTTTCTTTGGAGTAATGGGAAGTTATGGATTATTAATGCTAATTTTATATTTATTAAAAATAAATAATTATTTTATTATCAGTATAGGATATATTTGTGTAATGGTAGGTATTATTTTATTATGTTTACCTTATGTAAAACAGGAAACACTAGAAAAAATGTGTGTTATTGAAGCAATAAAAACTTGTCAGTTAATATCTTACATAATGATATTGATAGGAGCCATACTTATAATTACCTCATTTATTTAATATTCTTGTAAGAAAAAACTAACTTAGTAATTTCTCTTTTTCTAACAATTTTTTTTTAATACCTATAAGAAAAATATTTAAATGGTCTGACCAATTATGTTATAATTAATTATAAATTATTATTGTATATAATATTTTTTAGAAAGAAGATGGGTTGCTATGGAAAAAACAAAAAATTTAAACACAATATTAAATTGTGGAACTATGAATTTAATACAATTGTTATTATTGGATTTTTAATATGTATGATATTTTTTATATTAAACACAATATTATATTTTTTTATTGAAATAATTCACAGCTAATACAAAGTAAATATTATTTTATCCATTTTCTATAAGTTTATAGGAACTTATAAAAGTAGATTTATTGGGGTAATTTTTTATATTAAAAACTTGTTTTTAACATACATATTAACATACTAAATATATAATTGAAATCATATGAAATGTTTTAAAATCATAAAAAATGTAATTTTATTTAAAACAAAGTTATTTTGGGATAGAAATAAGACTTTTATTCTTTAATTCATAGACTAAATCGCAATTGTTAGCTACTTTTTCATTATGAGTTACAATTATTAAGGTTATTCCAGAATTTTTTAATTTAGAAAATATATTTAATATATCTAATTCAGTTTTTTCATCTAATGAGCCAGTCGGTTCATCTGCTAAAATTATTTTTGATTTTTTAACTAATGCTCTAGCAATAGCTACTCTTTGTTTTTCACCACCTGAAAGGTTTTTTATATTTTTTTGAGCGAGATGAGATATATCTAAAGTAGTTAATATTGTGTTTACACGTTTTTGTATATCAGATTTCTTGATAGAAGAATAATATAAGGGTAATGCAACATTTTCAAAAACATTTCTATCATCTAGTAAATTAAAATTTTGAGTTATAAAACCAAAATAGTTTTTTCTATAATCGGCAATTTGATTTAATGATAATGAATTTATATTTACGTTATTTATAAATAAGTCTCCATAATCAAAATCTAAAAGCCCACCTATTATATTTAAAAGAGTTGTTTTGCCACATCCACTTCTACCAGTTATAGCTATTGATTGACCAGTTTTGATACTTAAATTTAAATTTTTAAGAATAGTTTTCTTTTTTTTACCATCATTAAAAGTTTTAGATAAATTGTTTATTTTGATAATCATTTTAATTTTCCTCCGTTTCATTAACAGCTAAAAATTTATAAATTGAATTAGCAACAATTTGTTTTACTGAAAATACAGTTAAAATTAAATTTAAAAAAATAATAAATAAAAATAAAATAATATGAATTTTACTATTACCGATAAAGAATATATTATTTAATATAATAAAATAAGTTATATATGCAAGTATAAATATGATAAAGATCTCTAAGTATTGTTGCAAAATAATTTGAGATAGTGTAGATCCTTGCATATAGTGTATTGCAAAATAAGAATGTCGTCTTTTGTTTTGTAGCAATATGACTAGTATTAGTATAAAAATACTGAAAATAGTAATTAATGATAGTATTGTTTTTATTAAATTTTGGTTTTCTTTTATAATAGATAGTAAGTTGTTATATTGATTTAAATGAGGATTATAACCAATAAATAGGTATTTATCAAAACCTGTTTTTTCAGAAATTAGCTTTATATCTAACATCATATTTTGAATATCTTCAGCAGTATTATTTACACAAATATACCCATTAGACCTAACTAAATAAACTATTTTTTGAAATTCATATTCAGTTTTATTAGTTGGATTATCAAAATCTATTTGAGGGATAATCATATATCTATCTAAATATTCCTCCATATTTCTATTTAGCAAAACTTTACTATCAGATTTAGCAAATCCAATTACTTTGGCGTTGAATTTAGTTAAATAGTATTTAATTGGTAATATATCTCCAATTTTATATATATCTTTGTAGGAATTTCCTAAGATAACAGGAATAAAATTGTCATTAAACTTAAAATCATCTTACGAAAAGCTTACCCCGTCTGATACATCTATTTTAAAAAAATCAAATGCCTGTCTATTTATTTGAATTGACTTAATAGGTGTAATATTACTGTTATTCGTTTCTGGAATTTGACCCAATTCATACCCATATTTAAAAATATCATCAATATTATGGTTAATTAAGCCTATTGCTTGATTATTGATATTTAAATATTGAAAATTTTTACTTGAATTTAAATTATTATAATAATTTTTTACTATTTCAAGTGAGTTATCACTATTCATAAGGATTTCTCCATCTTCATTTACATAATTATCTATCAGCTGATATAAAGCTTTCCCCTCATATGTTTCTTTTAATCCATTTTCCTCGTATTTCAAGGAATCCACAAAATATAAAAATGATCCTAGTAAAAGTAAAATTAAAGTTACTTGAAGATATATCATGACTGTAATTACTTTATATTTTTTAAAATATAATTTAAGTTCCTTAAAAATCATATTTTTATTCTCCTCCTCAAGTTATTAATAGCTTTAGCCCAAGAAAAAATATAGATTATTGATATTGATAATATTATTGTACTAGTAAATAAACTGCTTAAAATAAGCATATTAAATGTAAAAAATTTATTCGATAAAAGTATAATAATTGCAGTAAATATGATTGAAATAAGTATATTGAAAAATATATTTATGAGAAATATACATATTATTTTTTTTCTTCTAAATCCTAATAAATTTAAAACTCTTAAAAATGCTATTTGTACTATAAAATTGATTTGATAATTCTTGTATATATTTTTGACTATGTTTATATTTAAAAACAAGCATAAGCAATATGTTTAAAGTTAAAATTAAACTAATAAACATAATATTTTTTTTATTTAAAAAACGCATATAAAACCTCTATTTACCTTTTTATAGAAACTGTATTAAAAATTTTCATTATCAAATTGCAATATTATCAGTGTAATATCCTTGTGACTTGCTCCAACCTCTACTTACTTTATCAACATTATTAGTTGCGTTAGGAACAATGCCTGTAGAAGTTATTGTTCCTAAAAGTAACATAGAACATATAATTTTTTCATTACAATACCCTTTAAAATTCAATTTAATAAAAATTATACCATAAGATTCATAATAATACCATATTTTGATTAAATTAGATAATAGAACATTATTCTTGAAATAAATTTAGAAAAATATAAATTTTTATGTCTTTTTTTCTCTTTTTATAGTATTTATATAGTATTTAATGTATTTAGAGGTCTGGGGATTGGCTTTTCATGCGCCTTTCGAGAGTTATATAGGGACAAATTGGGGAGTATATAAGGACATGAAAAGATATTGATATCCTCATATATATGTTATATAATTAAGAAAAATTAAGAAAATGAGGAAAAAGATATGAATACTTTGGAAATATTGTTTAAAAGTAATACACTAATTAAAGCCAAATATGATTTTACAGTATCGCAAAATAGAGTATTGCAAAAAGTGTTTTATGAAATACAAAAAAACAAAATTAATGTTGCTGAAATACCCTTAGATGATATGAAAAAATTGATAAAGCATAAAGATTATAATACAGTTGAAGGTATTAAAGAATTTTTAAAAAATCTAAAAGAAAATGAAATTATACAAATTAAAGAAAATGGTTCATGGGCTGTAAGTAGCGTAGTAAGTTTTTATAGTTATAATACTACAACACAAACATTTAAGATTGAAATCCCACTAGGGTTATTGGCATTAATTCATGAATATACTACTACTGGATTTACTCCTACTAATGTAACCAAATATATAAGTTTAGGGGCTACTAATGCACAAAGATTTTATGAATTATTAAGAATGTGGACAGGCAATAAAACAATTATTGAGTATTCTGTAGATGAAATTAAAGAGTATTTAATGTTACAAGGTAAATATAAAATGTTTAAGGATTTTAGAGTTAGAGTTATAGAAACAGCTATAAAAGAACTTAAAGAAAAAGAATTACTAGATATATATAAAGTTGAGTATATTAAAACAGGAAGAAAAATTACTAGTATTAAATACTCTTTA
>OIYS01000629.1_pt1 | contig 22841 bp, 23 predicted proteins | sample 1588271 | NCBI WGS metagenome assembly OIYS01 (sample SAMN03283286) | human gut metagenome | biome: human-associated habitat; material: feces | host: Homo sapiens | place: Peru | collected 2012
CCATCATTGTTGACGCCGCCACCAAGGGCTGATACAATAAAGAATAGGACTGTAGGGGCGAACAGTGTTCGCCCGCAACGGGCGGATATAGAATCCGCCCCTACGGGGACGATTGCCCCAGAAGTAGGGGGCGGCGTCCTCGACGCCCCGCGGGCGCACGATGTGCGCCCCTACAGGTTTTCCCACAGTTAAAACTAAGGAGTCTACCATTTATGTCTAAAAAACCTGTAATGCTTTGCATCATGGACGGTTTCGGCTGGACGCCGGATCAGACCTACGGCAACGCCGTGGCCGCCGCCAATAAACCCAACCTGGACAAGATCTTTGCCAACTACCCCATGACTACCATCCAGGCCAGCGGCATGGCCGTCGGCCTGCCCGAGGGCCAGATGGGCAACTCGGAAGTCGGCCACACCAACATGGGCGCTGGCCGCATCGTCTACCAGCAGCTGACCCTCATCACCAAGTCCATCAAGGACGGCGAGATGCTCAAGAACCCTGTGCTGGTCAAGAACATGAAGGCCGCCATCGAGGCCGGTAAGGCCATCCACCTGATGGGTCTGGTGGGCACCGGCGGCGTGCACAGCCATGCCGACCACTGGTTCGGCGTGCTGGAAATGGCAAAGCACCTGGGTGCAAAGGAAGTTTACCTCCACTGCATCACCGATGGCCGCGACACCGACCCCCACGCCGGCAAGGGCTTCCTGGCAGACCTGCAGGCCAAGCTGGATGAACTGGGCGTGGGCAAGATCGCCAGCGTTTCCGGCCGTTACTACGCTATGGACCGCGATAACAACTGGGATCGTGAAGAGAAGGCCTACGCTGCCTTCGTCTACGGCGAGGGCGAGCATGCTGCCAACGCTGCCGAGGCCATCGAGGCTTCCTACGCAGCCGACACCACCGATGAGTTCGTGCTGCCCTGCGTTACCTGCGAGGGCGGCCGCGTGCAGGATGGCGATACTGTCATCTTCATGAACTTCCGCCCCGACCGTGCCCGCCAGATGACCCGCATCTTCTGCGATGATGCCTTTGCCGGCTTCGAGCGCCGCGGCGGCCGCAAGCAGGTGCACTACGTCTGCATGGCGGAGTACGATGCCACCATGCCCAACTGCGAAGTTGCTTACCCGCCGGTGGAACTGAAAAACGTCCTGGGCGAGTACCTGTCTGCCAACGGCAAGACCCAGCTGCGCATTGCTGAGACCGAGAAGTACGCACACGTTACCTTCTTCTTCAACGGCGGCGTGGAAGCCCCCTACGAGGGCGAGGATCGCTGTGTCATCCCCAGCCCGAAGGTGGCTACCTACGACCTGAAACCCGAGATGAGCGCCCCCGAGGTGGCTGCCGAGTGCGTCAAGCGCATCGAGAGCGGCAAGTACGATGTGGTCATCCTGAACTTCGCAAACTGCGATATGGTCGGCCACACCGGCGTGTTCGAGGCTGCTGTCAAGGCTGTGGAGGCTGTGGATACCTGTGTGGATCAGGTGATCACCGCTGTGCTGAACGCGGGCGGCTGCGCCTTTATCACCGCTGACCACGGCAACGCTGAAAAGATGATGAACCCGGACGGCACCCCCTTTACCGCCCACACCACCAACGTTGTGCCCTTTGTGGCAGTTGGCTGCGGCGATGTAAAGCTGCGCGAGGGCGGCTGCCTAGCCGATATCGCACCCACCATGCTGCCCTACATCGGCCTGCCCGTTCCGGCCGAGATGACCGGCAAGAGCATCATCGTGGAGTGATGCCTGCCTTCCTGAGCGCATAAACCAATAAGGGGCTGCTGCAAAACAGCTCCAATGAAAAAATGAGATAGACATCCCCGAAAGGGCGGCGTCTATCTCATTTTTTGTTGTGATCTGCAAAAAAACGGAAAGGCCGTCACGGATAGGGGAACCTTGAATGCAAGAAAAACGGTATAATGCATGGAGCCTTATAGCAGGTTCCCCGGCTTTTGTAAGGGCAGAGTACCCACTGTTTTTGGCAAAGCGACAAAAAAATTCTTTAAAATTTATGCAATTTTCAACGGATAAAAAGTGACTGATGGTCATTACTTTATTATCTTAACATGGTAAAGTCTTTTTGAGGCTTCTCCCGCAGGAAATAGGTCAAAAAGTTGTCCGCACTTTAGTCATACTCATTTGACAGATGCTGCTTTTTCCGGTATCCTGTCCGTATCGCAAGGACGGCGGGCAGAAAATACCCGCCTTTTTTCGTTCATTTTGTATTTGTTGGGAGGACATTTTATGGCAACCATGAAGGATATCATCCAGAGTCCGCTGCTGCTGGCGCTGGTCATCGGAGGTCTTTTGTATATTTCCGCATTCTCGCTGGTCTACCTCAAAAAGGCCTACGACCACTGCCTGGAGCTGGGCATCACACGCAAGGAGCTGAGCAATGTGATCAGATCCAGCCTTGTGTTTTCCGTTGTACCCAGCCTTTCCATCGTGGTGGGGCTGTTTGTGCTCATTGCGGTGCTGGGCAGCGTGTGGGCCTGGTGGCGGCTGTCGGTTATCGGTTCGCTCTCTTATGAAACGATGATCTCCAGCTCCATTGCGCAGGTGCTGGGCTATGCATCCTCCGCTGAAATGCTGGAAAGCGCCACCGGACGGCAGTTCGGCGTGGTGATGATCCTGATGAGCGTGGGTATGCTGAGTGGATTTCTGATCCTGCTGCCCTTGGGCAAAAAGCTGTGCAAAAGCGTGGATCGCTCTGCAGCCGAAAGCGGCGGCAGCACCTGGAAAAACGTGCTGTCCGGTGTGTTCATGCTGGTAATGTTCTCGGTGTATATTCCCATCCTGCTGTTTACCGACAATGTGCAGGCTGCCGTTATGATCACCGGCCTTGTGATCGCCATTGGCGTGGGCGTGCTGGCAAAGCGCCCGGGCCTTGCATGGCTCAATAACTTCGTAATGGCGTTCTCCATGCTGGGCGGCCTTATCTCGTCGCTGGCATGGGTACGGATTTTCGGTTAAGGAGGGCAACGGACATGAGCAAAGCAAAGACTGAGACCAAAATGGACGCCTTCCAGAGCTGGGCGCACAGCTGGGGCCGTGTGGGCACCCTGATTGCCCTCATTTACATGGTGGCGCTGCCCTTTGTGGTGCTGGCAGCCTACGACAGCATCCCGTCTCTGGGCGAGGCGTTCAACGTGAATACCTTTTCCATCCTGCTTATCTACATCCCGGTGGGCTTTTCGGAGGCACTGAGCTACACCCCCATTCTGGGCTGCTCGGCCTATCTGGCCTTCATCACCGGCAATATCATGAACCTGAAACTCCCGGTGGCGGCAAACGCCATGAACCTGACCAAAAAGCAGCCCAACACCCCGGAGGGGGAAGCCATTGCCTCGGTGGCCGTTGCGGTCTCTTCTCTGATGACCGTTGCCATCCTGACGCTGGCAGCGGTGTGTGCCTCCTTCATCAGCCCGGTGTTTGAGCTGCCCGCCGTCAAGACGGCCTCCGGCTACCTGCTGCCGGCTCTGTTCGGCTCCATGGCGCTGGGCCTGTTCGCCAGCTCGTCCAGCGGCAGCAAGGTGGTCAAGGGCGGCATCAAAGGCGTGCTGCCGGTGCTGATCATCATGACGGTTCTTTCCCTCGCCGCACGCCTTGCAGGCTACGGTTCCGTGCTGGGCGGTCTTGTGGGTATTTTCATCATCGTGATGCTGCCCATCGGCATCCTGACCTCCTATGTGCTGTGGAAAAAGGGCAAGATCCAGGTGGTGGATAAGGAGCAGAAGTAAAAATAAATAAACAAGAGGCTGCTGCAAAACAGCCCTGACGAAAAATGAGATAGGCTTCCCCGCAAGGGATGGCCTATCTCATTTTTGTTGTGCGATAAAAACCTCTTGACAACGGGAACTTTTTTGGTTATAGTAGAGCTAACAAATATTAGTTAGCAAAGGAAAAAGGAAAATGGAAGATACCAAGCAGCGCATTCTGGAAAAATCTCTGGAACTGTTTTCGACCAAAGGATACGATGCGGTCAGCGTTGGCGAGATTGCAAAGGCAGTAGGCATCAAGGCACCCTCGCTGTACAACCATTTCCCCAGCAAGCAGGCGATTTTTGATGCCATCGTGGAATCAACAGCTGCCCACTACGAAGAGGATACGGGCAGGATCGCCATTCATGTGCAGAATGTAAAGCAGGACTGCCCTACGTTTTCTCATATCCCGGAGCAGGCGCTTGCGGACAAAGTACGGCAGATCTTTCTGTATTCTTTGCACGATAAGCAGATCAGTCAGTTCCGCCGGATGATGACGCTGGAGCAGTTCCGCTCCCCGGCGCTTGCAGCGCTGTTCTCGGAACGCTATGTGGACCGTATGATCGCTTACCATGCAGGCATTTTCCGTTCCCTGATCGCAGGCGGTGAGATCCGGGACGAGGACCCGGATACATTGGCATGGATGTACGTTTCCCCGGTCATCACCCTGCTCAGTGTCTGCGACCGCCAGCCGGAACGGGAAGCCGAAAGCCTTGCAAAGCTGGACGCCCATGTAAAGCTGTTCTTCCGTACCTTTAACATCGAGGGAGGTGAAAAATAAAGGAATTTTTGAATTTTATATTGAAGTAGAAAAACGCCAAAAATGCTAAAATCAAAGGAGAGCTTTTTGAAACATACAACATTTGCACTGGGACTTGTGGGCTGACCGGGAGGTCTGGCAAATACCACAAGCCACGCCTCCCGAGGACGAACAGACACAGATCTTCAGGAGGACGATACCATGAATCGTGAAAATAAACGTAAGACCTTTGAAAAAGGTTACTATAAGACCCACGCCTGCAACGACACCTTTACCTGCAAAGTCTGCGGACGGGTCTGCACCCCGCAAAATGCCGGGAGCGACCACCGCAACCATTGCCCCAACTGCCTGTCCAGCCTTCATGTGGACGAAGAACCCGGCGACCGTGCCTCCGACTGCGGCGGCATCATGGAGCCGGTGGCAGTCTGGGTACGCAAAGGCGGCGAGTGGGCCATCATCCACCGCTGCAAACGCTGCGGAAAACTCAGTTCCAACCGGGTGGCGGCAGACGACAACCCCATGAAGCTCATGAGCATTGCCATGAAACCGCTGTGCTCTCCGCCGTTCCCGCTGGACGATATCGAGGAAATGACCGCCCTGATGGGCGGCGATGGACGGATGCGGTAAGCCGCAGCCAAAAATGAAAAGGCCGCTGTGCCGGAGAAGGCATAAGAATATGGGGGAAACTTCGATGGACTATATCAGAGTTACCAAAGAAAACATCGACAAGGAACATGGGATCCCGTTCAAAGCCATCTACATCACAGAGAAAGAGACGGCACAGAATGTGCCCGCACCGGTCACTACCTATGCCCTGTTCCAGAATGGTCGGTTCCTGACCCAGAGCATCCAGTCGGACAAGAAATTTTTGAAATTAGCCGGTATGACGGATTGAAGGATTCGGGAGGAAAAAATGAAATACGATCAAACGATCCTAACGCCAAAAGGACTGACAGTCCACATCCGAAATGGTGCAGCATCCGATGGAAGCGCCGTGCTTGAAAACTTTAATTTGACACACGCAGAAACCGATTATCTGCTGAGTTATCCTGATGAAAATCACTTTGACGCTGAACAGGAAAGCCGCTACTTGGAGAAAAAAGCAGCCAGTCCGAATGAGATCGAACTGATCGCCTTTGTGGACGATAAAGTAGCAGGAACTGCCGGGATCGATGCCATCGGAACGCAGTATAAAGTGGCACATCGTGCCGAATTTGGCATCAGTATCCTGAAAGACTATTGGGGTCTGGGTATTGGGCGAGCCTTGATGGAAGCCTGTATCCAATGCGCCAAAACCGCCGGATATGTGCAGTTAGAACTGGATGTGGTGGCAGAAAACACAAGAGCGATTTCCATGTACCAGATGGCAGGATTTGTGGAATATGGCAGAAACCCAAAAGGGTTTCGCTCTCGGAACGCTGGATATCAGGAACTGATTTTCATGCGGCTGGAATTATAATTTTTATCATCAATCAAGACGCCAGACGCTCAGACGCAGTGCAGTCCATAGAAATGGGGTGCGCTGCGTTTTTTGTTGCAAGAATGGGAAGGAAGTGTCTGGTTTGATCGCAATGAACGATGTCAGAGAATTTATTCGTGCAGCATCGCCGTGGGTGGCAATGGGACTGCTGGTGGTGATTCTGGTGATTCGGGGTGCTGCGTCAACGAAGAATGCAAAGGATGGAACCGCCGAGAACTACGGAATGGATGGAATGTCTTTGGGAATGTGTTTCGGATGGTTGATTTCCGTGATGTTCGGAGACTATACCTGCGTTGGGCTTTCCATTGGAATGCTGGTGGGAATGGCGGTTGGTCTGAGTATCCATAAAGAATAGGAGAAGCTGCAATGAAACAGAAAATAAGGACGGCTTCGCTTCTCCTGCTTATGGTTCTGGGAACCGGGCTGGTGCTGATGGCTTGCGGTGCCAAAAGTCTTGCTGACAGCCGCACCGCAGGCTCGGATTCTTACGGCCTGAATGCTGAAAGCATGACCGGAACAGACAGCTACCAGATGGAACTGCAGGAGGGCGAAATGCTTGCGGTCCATTTTGAAACTGTAAGAGGTTCCATGTGCATGGAGATCCAAGCGCCGGATGGAAGCTCTTTGTATCAAGGCAACGGAAAAGGCGTGACTGAATTTACCGTAAACATTTCCGAGAGCGGTACATACTCCATCTTGGTGGAAGCGCATCATGCTAAAGGAACCATATCCATTCAGCAGAAAGTGGAGAAAAAAGATGCACGTTGATCAAATACTGGCCGAGTGGACTGCTCCGCTATGGGCGCAGCTTGGAATGAATGGGATCACAGCTTTGCTTGTGCTGATCGCACTATATTTTACCGTAAAATGGGCGGTCAAAAACGGTGTGAAGGAGGCGTTTCAGGAAATGAAGGGAACGGAAGAAACGACATGAAAAAACTCTACGAGAAAAACGAGCTGACCTTTGCGCTCCTGTGGATCGTGGTTTACTGCGTCCTGCAATCTCTGGCAAATCCGTTTAATAAAGTCGTAGGTGTTGAATACTCGGTAAGTGCGCTGTTTTGCATTTTGCAGACCATTATCCTTTTTGCCTTTATCCAAAAGAACCATTTGCAAAAGCGATACGGGCTTTGCAAATCGCTCATTCCCGCTTGCCGTTTTCTCTACTATGTACCGCTGCTTCTCTTGGCATCCGGGAACCTTTGGAACGGCGTTGCGGTCAACTATACACTGGTTGAAACGGTTTGCCGTATTGTGTGTATGCTCTGCGTCGGTTTCTTGGAGGAAGTGATCTTCCGGGGCTTACTTTTTACAGCGATTGCAAAGGATACTATCAAGTCTGCCGTTGTCCTATCAAGCGTGACCTTCGGCATCGGACATATCATCAACCTGTTCAACGGCAGCGGTATGGAGCTGGTCAGCAATCTGTGCCAGATCGTCTTTGCAATTGCCGTGGGCTTCTTGCTGGTCACGATTTTTTATCGTGGCGGCAGCCTGCTGCCCTGCATCCTCGTCCATTCCGCCATCAACACCCTCGGTACATTTGCGAACGATGCTGGCCTGACCATGGAAATGCGTTTGCTGCATCTCGGTGTCCTGATTGCGATCACGGTTGCCTATACCCTGATCCTGACAAGAACGCTCCCGGAAAGTCAACAGAAAGCAGGTTTTTACAATGAACGATATGCTTTATTTTTCTTGACCCTTTGTGCCGGTTCCTTGGTTCCGATGAGGCACTGTTGCACTACTGCCGTCAATATAGGATCACAACATCAGTGCCAGACGCAAAGACGCAGAGCAGAACTTGTGAAAACAAGCTGCCCTGCGTCTTTTTGGCACCGGAAAGGACCTTCTATGAATTTTTTGAAATCTATTTTTGGCAAGAAAGAGCAATGGGTCGAATTTGAAACTCTGTACTCCACCCAGCGGCTGGAGCGTTTGCGGAACTTTATGGCGGAAAACAAGATTCCCTATAAGGTGCGGGCGGCACTGCTTCCGGTTCCGCTGAACACGCCAATGCCTACCGGAGCAGTGACTCAATCCTTGTGGTACATTGCAGTTCGTTCCGGGGACGTCCACCGGGTGCAGTACTATCTTCGCACAGAAAGGGATATCTAAGATGGAGCAGTTATCGGTACATCTGCTGTTAACGGCTGGCATCCTGCTGCTGATCGCAGGGGGGATTTTCGCGCTTCTCCAAGTATGGCTCTATACCGGCCTTCTCTGGGCGGGCGCGTTTGGATGCCTGCTGGCGGCTCTGAACTTTCGGAATTCCCAAAACGACGGCGGCTAAAGCACACGGCATCCCCGGTAGACATTCCTACTGGCTGGAACCCTTGCCAGCTGCGGCTGGCCGCCTTTCTTCAAATCCTCTCTAGGTCAGCATAAAGTCAAAACCACCGGCTAAGCCGGTGGCTTGAGTAAGCCCTAGAAGGGCATCCTACTGGCAAAGCCCCTCAAGGGGCCTCGAGCAAGCGTCTTTCATCTGCATTACCTGCCCTACCGCTCTAACGAGCTATGTTGCAAAGTGCATCTTCTAAGATGACAATTTCTTTGTCATCTCGCTTTGCTCGAATCTTATAGCTAAAGCATTTTCTACTCCACCAGCGGAGCTGGTGGTTGTTGCTCGCTCAAGCTACTCAACGCAAGCCGCCCGTGCTTTGGCAGATAGTGCAAAGCACGGGCAGTTTTCAAGCGGGCAGGATCTTGACCAGCGTCAGGATATTCAGCCCATCCACGTATTCATAAGTGACCTCGTCCATGATCTTTTTCACCATGAAGATGCCAAGCCCGCCGATGTCCCGTTCCTCCGCCGAGAGCGTTGTATCCGGGTCCGGCTTGCAGGTGGGGTCATAGGGGCGCCCATTGTCGGAGAAACGCAGCGTTATCCGGCCATCTGCAAGCGCGCAGCCGAGGGTCGCAGCGGTCGCGCCGCTGTAACGGGCAATGTTGGAGAAGATCTCGTCTACCGCTACGTTCACCTGCGCGATCGCCTTCATCGGCGCATCCGCCGCAGAGAGAATGTCCTCGAAAAAGCTCGTTGCCTCCGGCAGCTTATCCAGCGTTGGCGCAATGCTGATTTTCTTCATCCCGTCCGCCGCCGTCCGCCGCTCGATGCAGAGCATGGTGATATCATCGAACTGGTCCGCCGCGCCCACAAAAGCATCCACATCCCGGTGCAGCGCCTCAAGCAGCCCGCGGCACGAGCTGCCTTTTGCCTCGTTCAGAGCGCGGAGCATTCTGTCTGTGCCGTAGAGGACGGTGTCGGCATTCGTTGCCTCCGGCACACCGTCCGTGTAGACGAACAGGCGGTCGCCCTCATTCAGCTCCAGCGCGTATTCGCGGTAGCGCGCGCCCTCCATACCGGCGAGCACAAGCCCGTGCTTATCCTTGAAGAGCTGGAACGCGCCGTCCCGGCGCATGATGGCGGGGTACTCGTGGCCGGCGTTGGCACACTTCATTTTTCCGGTGGAGATCTCAAGGATCCCGAGCCACACGGTGACGAACATCTCCGCGTCATTGTTCTCGCAGAGCTGGTTGTTCACCTTTTCCAGCACCGCTCCGGGCGACAGTCCGCTTTGCACCGCCGACTTGAGCAGCGTTTTGGAGATCATCATAAAGAGTGCGGCGGGAACGCCCTTTCCGGACACATCCGCCATGACCATTGCCAGATGGTCGTCGTCCACAAGGAAGAAGTCGTAGAAATCTCCGCCGACCTCCTTGGCGGGGGTCATGGAGGCATAGATATCAAACTCGTGGCGCTCAGGGAAGGCAGGGAAGATGCATGGCAGCATAGATGCCTGGATGTGGCGCGCCACATCCAGCTCCGCGCCGATGCGCTCCTTTTCGGCAGTAACGCGGCCGAGATCCTGAATATAGTCGTTCAGCTCCGCGACCATGTACCGGAAGGCATCGGAAAGATCCTCCAGCTCGTCCCCTGTGTGGATCTCCACCTTGAAGTCGGACAGATTTTCCATCCGGTTCTCTACCAGCCCGATGGCGGCATGATGCAGCGTACCGAGCGGGCGGATGAGAATGCGCCGCACATAGTAGTAGTACGCAAAAATGGAGAGCAGCAGGACCGCCAGCGTCACATAGACCGTCAGCGTGAGGAACTGACGGATCTGGTGGTCGATCATGTCCATGGAGATATCCACGCTGGCCAGCGCTACCGGTGTGCCCGCCCTGTTGAGGATGGCAACGTAGGCGGATGCCAGATAGCCGTATTCCTCATTGTTTGTGATCAGGATCGTCTGCTCTGCATCCACGGCAAACGCCTTGTGCATCAGCTCGTTCCCGCCGCCGTAGTAAGCGTCAACATCTCCCAGGTCGCACACGCCGTCCGTTCCGGCAACGCCCGCATCCCAGATGTAGTACATGACCTCGTCCTCCGGCACGACGACATAGAAATATTTCAGCCCCATCTTTTCCCTGACGCACTGAAGGTAGCTTTGGACCTCGTTGTAGTAGGCATCCTTCACGCCGTGCAGGTAATACTGCTCGACACGGTCGCCATCGATCAGCTCCGCAGCAATGGAGGCCTGATCGAACGCGAGTTTGGAGTAATACTCCTCCATCCGCGCCCGGTAAAGCCCGGCGATGGAGGGCGCAAGGATCATTACAAGGATCGCCGCCATCAGGACCAGCCCAAGCAGCAGCTTGGGCTGCAAGCGTATTTTCCATGCCTTTTTCATCTTCCTACCTCCACCGGATGAATATGCAGCCGCAGGTGCCCGTCCCTTACCCGATAGAGCACCCGCGAGGGAGCGAGCTGCCGGACATCGGCAAGGAGCGGTGCCGTGCCTGCCGCGACCGCCGTGACATAAAACCACGCGCCGTTCAGCTCTACCTGCGTCATGGCGTTGAACCGGCGGAATACCGCCAGTGCCTCCCCGCTGCTCATGTCGTGGTGCAGCGTCAGCAGCCTGCTCTCCGGACGCCGCCAGTAGGGCAGCTTTTCGCGCTGCGGCTGTGCCGCCGCCCAGCAGGCATCGAGGTGCCCGACCACTTCCTCCGTCATCTCGCGGGCATTTGCCGCGCAGCGAAGATAAACGTCGATGCTGTCCATCGCATCGGTGATCGCAAAGGCGCGCTGTGCCAGGATATCGCCCTGATCCAGCAGCGGTGCGATCTTGTGCAGCGTCACGCCGCTGCGCGTGAGCGCGCGCTCCATCGCCGCCTCGATCGGGTAATAGCTGCGTCCCTGCGGGAGCAGGGAGCTGTGGATATTGATGCCCCGGAACGCAGGCAGGTCCTCCGGCAGCGTCAGAATACGGTCGTACTCCGCAACGAAAAACAGTTCGCACCCGTCCTCTGTGAAGTACCGCCGGATCTCCTCCGGCGAGATGGACTCGTAATGGACCGGAATGCCAAGCGCGCCGGCCCGTTTTGCGATGGCGTATTCCGTAAAATAGTCCTCGTTATTGTGGTAGGTATACAGCGCCAGCACCTGATGCTTTTCCAGAAAGTATTCAAAGCACGGCAGAAACACATCGCTGCCGAAATAGACGACTTTCATCGCTTTATCCTCTTTATCCTCTTTGTCCTCATATTCTGATGATCAGCGTATTAAAGCCCTGATAGCGCCGGTAGAAAAACTCCTTTGCCCGCTTTTTGATCACCAGCACACCCAGGCTGTCCAGGTCGAAATTCCCGTCCAGACTGGCACGGCCGGTATCCATTGCAAAGGGATTAAAGGTCGTGGCATCGTCCCGCAGGTGCAGCTCCAGCACGCCGCTTGTGTCCATGATGGCCGTCAGCTGGATATAGCCGTCCGCCCGCCCCTGAAAGCCGTGTTTCAAAATGGCCATGCCAAGCTCTTCCACCGTCATGGTCGCCAGCATCTGCTGGCGCATATCCGCGCCCCATACCTCGCAGAAGGCTTCCAGCGCGCGGCTTACATCCATCACATCCGCCGCATTGCTGAGGATCGTCCGCTGGAAAATGCGCTCCTCGGGCAGCTCCGCCTTTCTGTAGCGGCCGCCGATGCCAAGCAGCAGAAACACCGCCAGCGAACCGGCCTCCGTCAGCAGGAACAGGAGCCAGAAGCGCTGCAGGCCCAGCGCATAGCATACAAATGTCAGCGGGATCAGCAGCACCGCCCCGCGCAGCGTTTCCAGCAAAAACGATGGCTTTTCGTTTTCGCACGCCTGATAGTAATTGCACAGCAGAATATTGACCCCTGCAAACAGAGCCGCCGCGCCATAGAGCCGCAGCGCGGTACAGGCCAGCGCCTCCGATGCCGAACCGGCAATGCCAAACAAAAGGCAGATGCTCGTGGGCCACAGCTCCACAAGGGCAACCAGCGCGCCGCCAGCCGCCAGCCCCGCTGCAAAGCCCAGATACGCCGTATTCCGCATTCCCTGCCGGTTGTGCTCTCCCTGATAGGTGGAGAGGATGGGCTGCATGGCGCGGCCGGTCCCTTCAAACAGATACAGGATCAGGTAGGAAGCGTTCTGGATAACATCGAATACGGCCACCGCCGTTTCGCCGCCCAGACGGATCAGCAGATTGTTGCACACGAGGAAGAAGATCATCTGGTACAGGTACTGCACCGAGGTGGCCATACCCGCTTTTAATGCAGAAAGGGCATCCCTGCACCAGCGGCCGCGCGGCAGCGCAAGGCGCAGCGTATGCTCCCGGCCGAAAAAGCCCGGCAAATAGATGCCGATGGTGATGATCTGTCCCAGTGCAGTGGACAGTGCCGCGCCCCGCGTGCCCATATCCAGCAGCAGCACCAGCGTGATATTCAGCGCGATGTCGCACAGGTTGCCTACGACCGAGCCGACCCCGGCGCGGCGCTGGCTCCCATCGTTGCGCAGATAGTAGTTGAACAGATTGGACAGGTAGAACAGCGGCGTGGCCGCAACAAGGATCTGCAAATACTCCTTTGTGGCGGCATACAGTGCGCCGTCCGCGCTCCGTGTGCCCAGCAGCGCCAGCAGCGGGTCGATCAACACGCTGCCCAGTACGGCCGTTGCAACGCTGAACAGCAGCGTCAGCGCAAGCACCCCGTGAAAGCTGTCTGCGGCCTCCTGCGTCCTGCCCTGGCTCAGCAGGCGGGAATACCGGACGGAACCGCCCAGCCCGAGGCCATGGGCAAACATGCAGTTGATCATGTAGACCGGCAGGATCAGCCCGATGGCGGCAAGGCCCACGGCCCCCAGCCGCTGGCCGACCACTACGGCATCTGCCATGTCGCTCAGCGCCCAGCCGAGGGATGAGAACATGGCCGGGATCCACAGGCTGCGGAACATCCGCCCTGTAAAATTATCCTTTGTATGATGCATGACCGTTTCGACCCTTACGCCCTGCATTTTACACGATCGTCAGGATATCGGAAAAACCGGTCACCTCAAATATCTCCATCACAGCCTCATCAACATGGGAAACCACCATTTTGCCCTGCCGGTTCATGATCTTCTGGGCAGACAGGAGCACGCGGAGGCCTGCCGAAGAGATGTATTCCACCTGCCCGAAATCCAGCCGCAGATCGGTGACGCCCTCGATATCTGCTTTCAGCTCGGTTTCCATCTGCGGTGCGGTGGTGGTATCGATACGCCCCTCGATCGCATACTCCAGCGTAGTGCCGTTTTTATTTTTTCTGATGTTCATAATAGCCTCTCTCCTCTTGATCCGCTTTCAGAGTGCGGCAGCGGGCCGCACTTCCTGTGCAGAATTGCAGATTTTATTGTTTATACTATAGCACATTTTTGGCGGTTTCACAATGCTTTCCCGCGCAGCGGTACGCAAATCAATTTTCCGCCTAAAGGCTTCCCCCGGCCGGGGGAAATCTGTCCCCAAGGGGTGAAGGCTTTTGCCCCGGTTCAGGCTGCAAAAATTGATCTCCGGGAGGCTGCAAATTCCGATGATATTCTGCTGATTTTCTTGCCTTTATTTCGCAATATGTTATACTGATGTTGACCGATATCAATGCTGAATAAGGGGTGCGGAATTATGGGCAGTTCTATCTTTCGTCAAAGCAGTATAAAAAAGATCACATCTCCGGAGCAGATGAATGATTATATCCGCGTTTCAAACCCAAGTGTATGGATGGTCCTTGCGGCAGTCATCGTGCTTCTGCTCGGTATCTGCGTGTGGGGCATCTTTGGTCGCCTTGATACCACGGTACAAACCGGCGGCATCTGTGAAGACGGGCGCCTGACCGTTTTCCTGCGTGAGAGCGATTTTTCCAAATTGAACGATGCGGCCATCCTCTCGGTCAACGGCGTGGAATACGCTGCTTCCGATGCTGCCGGCACGCCCATCCGGCTGGACGAACACACCGACCCCTATCTGCTGCATCTCCTTGGGCTTTCTGCGGGAGACTGGGTATATGCCCTGTCCGCAGAGGCGCCCGATCTCAAGGACGGCGTCTGCACCGCATCCGTTATCGTTGAGCGTGTCAGACCCCTTGATTTCGTACTGAACTGAGGTGTGCAGAGATGAAAGCATCACAAAAAATAAAGTCCCCCATCACAGCGGGGGTCGCCAGGGTGCCCGTCGTCATGCAGATGGAGGCGCTGGAATGCGGTGCCGCAAGCCTTGCAATGATCCTTGCCTACTACGGCAAGTGGATCCCGCTGGAGCAGGTGCGTCTGGACTGCGGCGTTTCGCGGGATGGCTCAAATGCACGAAACATCCTGCGCGCCGCGCGCAGTTACGGCCTTACCGCCAAGGGCTACCGGTATGAACCGGAGGGGCTGAAAAAGAACGGAAAATTCCCCTGCATCATCCATTGGAATTTTAATCACTTTGTTGTTCTCAACGGCTTTCAGGGCGGCAAGGCGGTGCTCAACGATCCCGCAAAGGGGACCTACTCCGTACCGATGCGCACCTTTGACGATTCCTTTACCGGGATCTGCCTGTTCTTTGAGCCTTCCGAAACTTTTGTCCCCGAGGGCAAGCCGCAGTCCATGCTGCAGTACGCGAAAAAGAGATTGGCAGGAGCCGGGACCGCGATCGCTTTTGTAACACTGACCACGGTCATCTCGTCCCTTATCGGCATTGTGACACCTGCATTTTCCCGGATCTTCCTCGACAGGCTGCTCACCGGAAAAAATCCCGATTGGCTCATGCCCTTTACGCTTGCGCTGGCAGGCATCAGCGCGCTCCAGCTTATCGTTGCGTGGATCCAGGCGGTCTATTCGCTCCGGATCAGCGGAAAACTTGCAATGGTAGGCAACACCACCTTTATGTGGAAGATCCTGCATATGCCCATGGAGTTTTTTTCTCAGCGCATGGCGGGGGATATCCAGGGCCGTCAGAGTACAAACGCCATGATCGCAGAACAGCTTGTCGATACGTTTGCACCGCTTGTTCTGAATGCTGCCATGATGGTGTTCTACCTGGTCGTTATGCTCCGCTACAGCGTGCTCCTTACGCTCATCGGCCTTGTTTCGATCTTCGCCAACCTGGCGCTTTCCAGCATCATCTCAAAAAAGCGCGTCAACCTTACCCGCGTGCAGATGCGTGACGCAGGCAAGCTCGCCGGAACGACCGTTGCGGGCATTGAAATGATCGAGACCATCAAGGCAAGCGGCGCAGAAAACGGCTTTTTTGAAAAATGGGCGGGCTATCAGGCAAGCGTCAACACCAGCCAGGTCCGCTTCCAGCGCATGAATCAGCTCCTTGGCCTGCTGCCGATGCTCGTCAGCTCGCTTTGCAGCACCGCCGTTCTTATGACCGGCGTGTTTCTTGCGATGCAGGGCAGCTTTACCGTGGGTATGATCGTAGCATTTCAGGGCTTTTTATCCTCCTTCCTCTCTCCCGCAATGACCCTCGTTTCGGCAGGGCAGACGCTGCAGGAAATGCGCACTGATATGGAGCGGATCGAGGATGTGATGAAATACCCGGCCGATGCGGTCTTTGCCGAGAACAGCGGCGCTGAACCCACAGAGTACGGCAAATTGTCCGGCAATATCGAGCTTAAAAATGTCACCTTTGGCTACTCGCGGCTGGCCGAGCCGCTGATAAAGGATTTCAGCCTGACGCTCAAACCCGGGAGCCGCGTGGCCTTTGTGGGTGCTTCCGGCTGCGGAAAATCCACGATCGCCAAGCTGATCTCCGGGCTTTACCGGCCGTGGAGCGGCGAGATCCTGTTTGACGGAAAGCCGCTCTCGCAGATCGACCGCAGTGTGTTTACCGGGTCGCTCGCGGTGGTGGACCAGGACATCATCCTCTTTGAGGACACCATCGCAAACAACATAAAAATGTGGGATAACTCCATTGAGGATTTTGAAATGATCATGGCGGCCAGGGATGCCCAGCTGCATGAGGACATCATGCAGCGCGAGGGCGGCTACCAGTACCGGCTGCGCGAGGGCGGAAAGGACCTTTCCGGCGGCCAGCGCCAGCGCATGGAGATCGCCCGGGTGCTTGCGCAGGATCCCACGATCATCATTCTGGACGAGGCCACCAGCGCGCTTGACGCAAAAACGGAATACGATGTTGTAAGATCCATTAAGGACCGCGGCATCACCTGTATTGTGGTAGCGCACAGATTGTCCACCATACGCGACTGTGACGAGATCATCGTCATGGAGCAGGGCAACGTTATAGAGCACGGAACACACGATGAACTGATGAAACTTGGCGGCGCATATACGCGCCTGGTGTCCAACGAGTAGAGGCGGTGACGGCACGATGGGTTGGTTTGATGAACAGATAAGAGAGCGCAAGCAGTATGACGACGATGCGTTTTCCGAGGCATTTGCAAACATGGCATCCGCCGTGATGGGGCGGCGGTTCGAGGCGGCGTTTAACAACGACCGCACCGTTACCAAGGACGCGATCGACGAGATCCTGAAATACTATCATGTAAAAAGCAGAGAAGTTCCCGACAACATCAAAGATGTAAACGAGCAGCTTGAGTTTCTGATGCGCCCGTATGGCATTATGCGCCGCACGGTAAAGCTGGAGGACGGCTGGTACCGTGACGCTGTGGGCGCGATGCTTGGCACCCTGTCAGAAAGCGGGCGGGTCGTGGCGCTTATTCCGTCCGGCTTTTCCGGCTACAGCTACTTTGACTACGAAACCGGCACGACCAAACGCATCACCCGCAAAAATCAGCACCTGTTTGATGCCGAAGCGATCGCATTTTATAAGCCTTTTCCGCTGAAAAAGCTCAGCATCGCTTCTCTTTCCGCATACATCGTGCAGACCCTTTCCGTATCGGATTTTGTTTTGATCGCACTGGCAACGTTTGCCGTATCGCTCGTGGGGCTGCTCTCTCCGGTGCTCAACAAGCTGCTGTTTGATCGGGTGCTCCCATCCGGGAACATCCGCATCCTTCTTGCACTGGCCGTTTTTACCGTCTGTGTTTCCGTCAGCACACTGCTCCTTTCTGCCGTAAAGAGCATGATCACGGCGCGGATCGAAACAAAGCTGAATATCTCCGTTGAAGCGGCGACCATGATGCGGGTCATGTCCCTGCCGGCAAGTTTCTTTCAGCAGTACAGCGCAGGCGAGCTTTCCAGCCGCGCCGCGCAGGTGGGGCCGCTGTGCAGAATGCTGGTTTCCACAGTTTTATCCACCGGACTGACCTCGCTGTTCTCGCTCATCTACATCTCGCAGATCTTTGTTTATGCGCCGACGCTTGTTGCACCGGCGCTGCTGATCCTGCTCGTCACGGCCGTTTTCTCCGTGATCTCCTCCCTTGCGCAGATGCGGGTGAGCACCGAGCAGATGACGCTTTCCAGCCGGGAGAGCGGCATGACCTATGCGCTGATCACCGGGATCCAGAAGATCAAGCTGGCCGGTGCAGAAAAGCGCGCCTTTGCGCGATGGGGCAACCTCTACGCGCAGAGCGCAAAGATGATGTACGACCCGCCGATGTTCCTCAAGATCCATTCCGTCATCAGCCTTGCCATCAGCCTTACCGGAACGCTTATCATGTATTATATGTCGGTAAAGGCCGGCCTGTCTGTAGCCGATTACTACGCCTTCAACACGGCATACGGCATGATCTCCGGTGCGTTTATGTCGCTGGCCGGGATCGCGCTCAACATCGCGCAGATCCGGCCGATCCTCACAATGGTCAAGCCGTTTTTCGATGCCGTACCTGAGATATCCGATGGCAAGCAGGTGATCGACCGGCTGTCGGGCGGCATCGAGCTGAACAACGTTTCCTTCCGGTACAACGAAACCATGCCGCTGATCCTGGACGATCTTTCACTCAAGATCCGCCCGGGCCAGTATATCGCCATCGTTGGCCGGACCGGGTGCGGAAAATCCACGCTGCTGCGGCTGCTCCTGGGCTTTGAAAAACCGCAGAAGGGTGCCATTTATTACGATGGCAAGGATCTGGAGCGGATCGATCTGCGCTCGCTGCGGCGGCGCGTCGGCGTTGTGATGCAGAACGGCAAGCTGTTTCAGGGCGACATTTATTCCAACATCGTCATCTCTGCGCCGTGGCTGTCGCAGCAGGACGCATGGGAGGCAGCGGAGCTGACCGGCATCGCTGAGGATATCCGCAGGATGCCCATGGGCATGAACACCATCATATCAGAGGGCGCGGGCGGCATATCCGGCGGGCAGCGCCAGCGGCTGATGATCGCCCGGGCCATTGCGCCAAAGCCAAAGATCCTGATGTTTGACGAGGCAACGAGTGCGCTGGACAACATCACGCAGAAAAAGGTGTCGGAATCACTGGACAGGCTGAAATGCACCCGCATCGTCATAGCGCACCGCCTGTCAACCATCCGCCAATGCGACCGGATCCTTGTGCTTGACCACGGAAAGATCGTTGAGGACGGCACCTACGATGAGCTGATCGCCGCAGACGGATCTTTTGCCGAGCTGGTGGCGCGCCAAAGGCTCGACAGCGCGCCGGATGCCGTTTTGTGACCGTATTTTGCACCGCACAGGATTTTGGGGAAAAAATTTCTCCGCCGCATTAGCCTTTTTCGGTTTCTGTTCGTATCAAGAAGCAAAGGAGCAAGAGATGGAAAAGAGAAAACCGGAGCAGGCAGGGGCTTTCCTCCGCCTGAATGAAAAAACACTCTCCCTGCTTTTCGATTATCAGCGGTTCGAGAACGACCCGCAGCTGGAAACGCTGATCGATGAGATGGAGAGCGAATACAGCGCAGAGATATCGGACGATGATCTCTCTCAGGTGAGTGCCGCCGGAGAAGCACGGCTTATAAAAAGGCGGAAGGGCACCGAGGGTGACGCGATATGAAGCTGACAACAGAAAGCGAAGCGCTGTACACCGCGTATTCTGAAAAGGTGCGGGGCTATGTTTTCGGCAAGGTCGCAAACCGGGACGATGCAGAGGATCTTGTCAGCGACATATTCCTCAAGGTGTATGAAAAGCAGTCCACCTTCGATGCCGGCCGTTCCTCGGTTTCCACCTGGATCTACACCATCACCCGAAATACGGTCATCGACTATTTCCGTACCCACCGCGTACATGCAGAGCTGCCGGACGAGCTGCCGGACGCAGCCGATGTGGATGCCGGTATGCTGCAAAAGGAGTCCCTGAAAATGCTCAGCGATGCGCTGAGCAAACTGGACAAACGCTCGCGCGCGCTGATCATTCTGCGTTACTATCAGGGAATGACACTCAAGGATGCCGCGGCCCGGCTGGGCATCTCCTATGCATATGTCAAGATCCTGCACAAAAGCGCGCTTTACCATCTGCGGGCGTCCCTGGGCGAGGAGAACCACAGTTTACTGTAAGAAGCCGGGCTACACTGAAAGATCCGGGTATGGGGGCACGCTCTGTACCTACGGTCAAAAATAAAGATCAATGGAGGCGAACAGTATGAACGAATCCGTAAAAGACCTTAATGTGAACGCAGTCGCGCTGAACGAAGAGGAGCTTGCAAAGGTAGGCGGCGGTGTGAATTTGCCCCTCAGCAAGAAGCTGACCTTCGGCAAAAATGCACCCTGCAGCAAGAAATCGGTCATCGGTGACGAAACAAACGAAGGCTCGTGCAAAAGATGCGGCGTGTACACCTTCCTTGATGAGGATGGCTATTGCCACACCTGCAGAGAGAAAAGGAGCCGCGGCGAATAAGCCCCCTTGCAGCAGAAAAAAGGAGAAAGAGAGGATAGCAGGATGGACTTGAATGCAACGCAGTTGGCAAAAGCAAAGGAAGCGAAAACACCCGAGGAGCTGATGGCACTTGCCAGGGAAAATGGCATGGAGCTGACCGAGGCAGAGGTAAAGACGTATTTCGACCTGCTCCACCCGAAGAGCGGCGAGCTTACCGATGATGAGCTGGACAATGTCGCGGGCGGCGGCTGCTACTCAAGCAGTGGACGGCTGAAAACGACCAGCGGTTATAAGTGCAGGCATTACCAGGATGGGCCTTCGACCTATGGCATAAGGGGTACCTGCTGCAGATGTAAATATTGGGGTGTCGATCCCGGTGAACTCAACGCCGCCATCTGCGGCGGCCTCTGGTCAACACTTTTAGATTTGATCATGAACGCGGCCAAGGCGGCGGAGCCTCGTGAGTGCTTCCATCCGGCCAACCGGAAATGACCGATCGGAAAACAGGCTGCCGGAAGCGCTCAGCCCCTGCTGCCTGAAGGCCGGACCTGCCCCGAAAAACACAAGTGCTGCAAGGAACGTTTATGCGTTATATTTTGAACTGCAATATTGCCCTGCGCGCGTGGATGCTTGTTCCCTATGCGTATTACATAAAAGGGGAACGCAACGCGCGGGGGCTGAAAGAAGAGGAATTTGCGTTCCTTTCTGCCTGCGATGGAAAAACAGAGCTGCCGGAAAGCCTGCTTGCCCGCAGCCTGCTTGAACGCGGCTTCATCCACGCTGCAAGCGAGGGCGAAACGCTGTCGGACTGGAGCCGGCTGCGCCTTTGTCCAAACCGCTATTTTCCGGCAATGAACTGGATGATCACGGGCAAGTGCAACTATAACTGCATCCACTGCTTCAACGCCGCCGACAACACGCCGCTTATGAGCGCGTGGAGCATGGAAGAGGCAGACCGCCTTCTCGACCAGGCCCGCGACTGCGGCATCAATGCCTTTACCCTTACCGGCGGCGAGCCGATGCTCCACCGGCACTTCTTCGATATCCTTGAGGGCATCTATGCGCGCGGGATGTATGTCGAGGAGCTGAACACGAACGGCTCCTTCATCGACCAGCAGGCGCTCGACCGCATGAGGGCGCTTGGCTGTGTTCCGCTTATGAAGATATCCTTTGACGGCATCGGCTACCACGACTGGATGCGCGCACATCCGGGTGCAGAGGAAACTGCGCTGCGTGCGATCCGGCTGTGCATCGAAAACGGGTTTCCCGTCAAGGTGCAGACGAATCTGAACCGCCGCAACCGTGATTCCATGTGCAGGACCGCAGAGCTGTTCGACACAATGGGCGTGCAGGAAATGCGCGTTATCCGCACGACCGAAGCGCCCCGCTGGGTGCAGAACGCGGGGGACGCCTGCCTCACGCTCGAAGAATACTTTGACGAGGCGCTGCATCTCTGGCAAAGCTACGCACAGGGTGAGCACACGATGGAGCTGACAGTCTGGCAGTTCGGAACACTTTATCCAAAAGTGAAATACTATACGCTTACGGCGGTAAACTCCTGCCCGGGCAAATACCGCGACAGTGCACCCGTGTGCAAGGGGAATCGCGGCATGGTCGCCATCGCGGCGAACGGAAACGTATTTCCCTGCCACCAGATGTCCGGCTACTATGAGCAGCACGGAGATATCCCCGCCAATGCAAAAACGACCCCGCTTTGCGAGATCCTTTCCGGGGGACAGTATCTTGACGAGGTGTGTACCACGCTCGGCACGCTACGCAGGAAAAACGAAAAATGCGCGAGCTGCGCCTATTTTGAGCTTTGCAACGGCGGCTGCCGCGCGGTGGCGCTGGCACTCACGGGGGATAAGCTCGGCGTGGACCCCTCAAAATGCCTGTTCTGGCAGCGGGGCTACCATAAAAAGATCGCACAGCGGCTGCCGCAGTACAGCACCGTCCGTACCGACCTCTGAGTGGGAGGGAAACGGTGCATGTGCAGGGAACAAAAACGAACAACGCACCAAAAAACAAATTGCTCAGGTGGCAGCACAACAGCCATAGCAATTCAACTTTTTAATGCAACAGCAACAACGTTGAATTGCATATCGCAAATATGCCGTTTGAATGTTGCGCTAATTTTTTGACTTGCGATAAAAGGAGGATGTTATATGACTTATCCTGAAGTGCTTGCCAATGCCCGTACATGCATTGGCCAATACTGCAAGGCCTGCCCGGTGTGCAACGGTGTGGCCTGCAAAAATCAGATCCCCGGCCCCGGTGCCAAGGGCGTGGGCGATACGGCCATCCGCAATTATAATAAGTGGGCGGATATCCGGGTGAACATGGACACCCTGTGCCCCGGCGGTGCTCCGGACACTACGCTGGAACTGTTTGGCAAAAATTTCCGTTATCCTTTCTTTGCAGGTCCTGTGGGCGCTGTGAACCTGCACTACTCTGATACTTACACCGATATGACCTATAACGATGTGCTGGTGCGTGCCTGTGCCGAAAACGGCATCGCCGCCTTTACCGGCGATGGCACCAACCCCACCGTGATGGAGATGGCCACCCGCGCCATTGGTGCTGCAGGCGGCTGTGGTGTGCCCACCATCAAGCCCTGGAACATCGACACCATCCGGGAAAAGATGGCACAGGCCAAGGCCAGCGGTTGCTTTGCCGTGGCCATGGATGTGGATGCAGCGGGTCTGCCCTTCCTGAAAAACATGACCCCGCCCGCCGGCAGCAAGAGCGTGGCGGAGCTGGCCGAGATCGTGCAGCTGGCCGAGCGGCCCTTCATCGTTAAGGGTGTGATGACCGTCAAGGGCGCACTGAAAGCCAAAGAGGCAGG
>OIYS01000631.1_pt1 | contig 22744 bp, 26 predicted proteins | sample 1588271 | NCBI WGS metagenome assembly OIYS01 (sample SAMN03283286) | human gut metagenome | biome: human-associated habitat; material: feces | host: Homo sapiens | place: Peru | collected 2012
ATATGGAACTTTACCATTTAAAAATATATATAGATGATTTATTACATCGGGCAGTTGGGCCCGTTGGTCCTACCAAACCACAAATCCCCATTTCACGTAATTTGTTTCGTAATTTATTAGATTCTATAATATCATCAAACTTATCATTACAATTCATATAAAAAACCTCACTTATTTTATTATATGAAAAAATATAGTTTTGTTTCAAAAAAAATGAACAAGTCGTTCACTTTTTCATAACCTTAACAAAAGTATCATAATTACCAGGACCGTTAAAATCGGATAAAGTTTGAACCGTATCACAAGAAACATCATACATTTTACTAAGCATATCAAATGCTATAACATCATTTTTTTCTCGAACAGCATCAACAGATAAATTATTATCTAAATTCAAACTACTAGTACTACCATTAAGTACTTCCGGATCTCTTCCTTGACAGCAATAAACAATACTACCATCGTCCTTTAATAATGGCATCAATTGTTTTTTAACAGCATCAACAAAAGCATTTCCCTTTATATATTCAGGAACATTAGATAAATAAATAGTATCAAATCCAGAAAAATCACTATTTAAATATTTAGATAAAACAAGTTGCCTTCTAAATCCTAGTAAACTACTCTTTAGAAAAGAAATTTTAGAAGATTTTAATTTTTCACCAGTAGCTTCATAAGAGCCTACATTCTCATTATAGCTACCAGGTGTCTGTACTCCTTGTGGTCCCATAATAAGTTCTGGGATTTTTGCATACTTAATACCCATAACTTTAGCATATGTTAAAGCAATTTCAAATAAAGAAAATTCGCCCATACCAACCATCGGATCGCCACGTAAAACATGTTTATCTTTATCATATTGATTAATTATTGGATCCCAAAATTTATAGAATTTGTTTTTAGGATTACCTAGCTTAATAGTATTATAAATACCCTTATCTAAATACAAACTACTTCTAGTATCAGAAAAGAAAGTAAAATAATCAGAATAACTCAATATTTCTAGAGACATCGTTTTAAAAGCTCCAACAGGATATTGAAACTCATTAATATCAAATCCAACTACTTCCCTAGCTCCATGAAAAACAGCATCTAAAGCAAAATCTCCACTACCATAAACTGTCGCAATAGTATCCCCATCTTTTACATAATTTCCTAACACCAAATTCTCAGTTGGATTTACATATATATGAGGACTATCTTCAAATAAAGCCACTGATAACTTATCAGCATTTTCATAATCATTAATAGAAACTTTCCTTTTTTGACTATAATTAGAAATACACTCTCTACCCATTTTTTCTAACTCACTAGAACTAATCTGCTTATTTCCAACTAGAAAAACATCATAATCACTTTTTAACATAATATTCCCCCTAAAAGTTACAAGCTATTATAACATATAAAATATAATTTAACATCAAAAAAGCAATAGGTTTAAACTTATTGCTATAATTAATCACGATATGAAGCACCCCATTCAACTATAGTAAAACCACTTCTCTTTACTGATTTTAATTCTTGAGGCTTAACTTTTATCTCTTTCTTCAACGGTTTTATATCAACCACAACCCTAATCAATGTATCAGGATCCTTACTAAATTCAAGTGGCATATAATTATTAATTTCATCTGTTGTCTTAAAATAAATATAATTATAATTATTATCTTCTATTTTATTTATCCAATAAACGATAAACTCATTTATTTCTCTTTCATTTAATCCAAGTAATTCTAATTTTTCTTCTAAAAAGCTAACTGTATCACTACCTTTTACTACAAAGCCCTCTTTCATTTCTAGATTATCATTTAAAATACCTTCCCAATATAAGGCATAATAATTACGATTAGTCTTATAATCATAAATATTACCATCCTTACTAACATGTAAATTCCATTCCTTATCATATTTAGGATAAGTATAAGATAATACATCTTCATTAACCAATTTAACTGTTAAATCCATATCATCTTCTGGATAAATATAAATAATGGGTTTTTCTTCCACAAAATAACCACGGTTGGAACATTCATTCTCTGACACATATCTATGAAAAGCCTTAACACCACTAACATTTTTATTAACTTTAAAATATTTAGTGACATAACGTATAGCACAATCTCCACCACATCCATCATGCATATCAAAATAAACATTAAGTGTCATATTATCTTCATTAGAGCGAACCCTTTCAACTTCATCTGCACAACCTGAAATAACAAAATGAACTGCAACATAATTATACTTATTAAAATCGTAGTTATCTAATCGCTCAACATTATTATCACCATCATACCTAATGCGATCAATATATCTTAAATATTCACTATAAGAACTTATAACCTCAATATCAGGGTAGAACTCTTCATACTTATTAAATATAACCATATCACTAGATTTAGCAAAATATACAAAAATTCCAACAAATAAAATAATAACTGTAGCTAAAATAATTTTAACATAACGTTTTTTTAATAACTCTTTCACACCAACACCTCTATTATAAATATAACATAATAAAAAGTTTTGTAAAGAAAAAGCATCAACTAAGTGATACTATATACTAACACCATTTACATATAATTTATAACCATTAAAATCAATATTACTATTATTTGAATCACTATTACTAAAGAAAGTTACATAACAATCTCCAGTTAATTTAATCTTAGAAGAACTATCTAAAGTTAAAGATATTTCTTTTGCAGTGCTATCACCATTAATAATACCTTCATAATAAGAACTATCTTTCATAGTAATATCTAATGTTGAAATATTATCAATCACTATATTACCAATAGCCTTCTGCTTAGTCATGTTAAGAACTACATCACCACCATTTGAACCACTATTTCCCCAAGAATCACTCTTAGTAGAGGTATAACTACCATCTGTAATTGTTGTATCTTCCATAATTTCCTCTTCAGCAGAATAACTAAGCTTACTACCCTGATTCATATTATTAATAAATGAAGAACTTCCCTTTTTACTACAATTACAACTTAAACAAGATATTCCTGTTGTTAAAATAACAATAGACAACACATAAATTATAACTTTATCTTTATTAGCAAATACTTCCTTAAAAGTCTTTTTGTTAAAACCAGACATAACTAAATACATAACTAAACAAGCTATTAATAAACCATCTATCCCAAAGATTAGATAATAAACCCAAGATATATTACTATTAGTATTATTCATAGAATTGTTAGTACTCATATCTGGTGAGTACCATTAGAATTAGTTGTACCATGACTCTTAGCATAACTTATTGTAAAAACTAAACATCCACTAATAACAGCAATCAATAAAACCATTATTATATTCTTTATACTTCTTTTCATATAAATCCCTCCTATTTTACCTTTCTACGCTTCTTTAATTCATATACAACATCAGCTTGATTACATACATTTTCAGAATGAGTAACAATAATTATACATTTATTATCATTCTTAGCTAAATCTTTTAATATCTTTAAAATATCATTTTCTGTTTCCTTATCCAAATTACCAGTAGGCTCATCTGCTAAAATAATCTTAGGATTATAAGATAGGCTTCTAGCAATCGCCACTCTTTGTTGTTCTCCACCTGATAATTTTAAAACTCTTCTATCTTTTTGGGATGTCTCCAGTCCAACACTCTTCATCAACTCAAGTGCTCTCTCTGTTTTATTATCTATTGCTAAATTACTAACATTCATAGATAAAACTATATTTTCAATAGCTGTTAAATGTGGTAATAAATTATAACTCTGAAAAACTATTCCTATATCTCTACTTCTATAATTATCCAAATCTATATCTCTAAGTTCTCTACCATTAAATGTTATAGATCCTTCATAATTATTTTCTAGACCACTAAGTAATGATAATAAAGTTGTTTTTCCACTTCCACTTTTACCTTTAATAGCATAAACTTTTCCATTATAAAACTCATAATTCAAATCTTTAAAAACATATTCTCCCTCTAAAGCATCAGAGTATCTATATGAAACATTTTCTATCTTTAATACTAAATCTTTATCTTTATTTTTCATTACGATCTCTCCTTTAAAATAGTAAGTGGTGAAAATTTCTGAATACTTATCATTGAGCTAGAACAACTAATTAATGTTATCAATAGTCCTATTCCAAGTAATTCAACTAATACTTTAAAATCAACTGCTGCATCTATACTATCAAAAGCCTGAATATTAGTAACACCTTTAAAAGACTTATTATTAAAACCACCCCTTGGGACTTTATTACCACTATTATCTAAGCCATTACCTCTACCAAAGTTCTTACCAATTTCATTCATTTCATTCTTTGCTGATGAAATTTCATTAGCTAGTAAACTATTTGAAACAGGTACACTAATAATAGCTCCTATACCAGCTCCTATAATTAAAGACACAAATGATACAATCATTAATTCACATAAGAACTGTAAACAAACTTTAGACTTTTTCATACCTATAGTTCTTAAAACACCTATCTCATACTTTCTTTCCCTTAAATTTATCATATTAATAACAAATAAAATTATTGTACCTATTACTAAAGTTATTATTAAAAATGTAATAGCAAAAGTTCTAACATTAGAAATAGTACTAGTAGCATTCTGAACTTGATCTAAGTTGGTCTCAAGTTTTAAAGAATCACTTAATCCCTTTTCAGTTAATTCTTTTTCAAAACTCTCAACAACATCACTACTAGTTAATATAAAAGTAGGTGCTGAAGAAATATTCAAATCAGAATTATTATTTTTAATATTATTAACAACATTAGTATTTGTTATTATAGTATTAACAGAATTAGAAAACATTTTTAAACCATTATCACTATCTTCTTTTTCTTTATAAATACCAGTAACTGTTAACTCATAAGTATTATCCTCATTAGAACCATCAATAATAGTTATAGTATCCCCTACTTTTATATTATTTAAAGTTGCTAACTCATTATTTATAATACAATTATTACCTTCAAAGTCAGTTGATACTTCACCATCAGTAATAGTATAACTACCTTCTATAAAATCATTCATAGAATCAATTGAAGAATATCCTTTTAATGTAAAATCACTACTATCATTATTATTAAAATCTCCTTTTGGTCTATCCATTTTTCCATCTGATAAACTATTTTCTGCTTTAGTTAAATTAGAATTAACTCCTAAACTAAGAGTATAATAGTAACTTTTAACATACTTACTATCAGCATAATTTTTTATATCATCAACAGATATAGAATTTATAGAATTAAACTTCTCACGCATATCTTCCTTAGAGCCACCTCTATCTTCAGGATTAAAATCCTTCATCATGTTTTCTCTATTAACTCCTATTGTAGCTTCAACCTCATACTTATCTTCATAAGACTTTATCAAGCTACTAGATGAATTATTTATCGCTAGTGTAACAGAAACAGCACAAGCAATAACTAAAATAATACTTCCAATTAATATGTTTCTACCCTTATTTCTATTTATTGAAGTAAGAGCATTCTTTAAAATATACATAAATTCCTCCTTTGTATATTTAAATATTATTAATAAAGTATTAAATCAAAATTAAATCAAAATTAAATCAAAAAAAAAGTTTTACTTTTTAAATAAAACTTTAAAAGTCGTTACTCCATCACTTGATGATGCCCATATCTCACCATTATGATTATCAACAATATTTTTGGCAATCGCAAGACCTAATCCATATCTATTATTATCCCTATTTCTAGATTTATCCCCTCTATAAAATCTTTCAAATATCTTACTCTCTTCACCTCTAGGTATCTCATCACCCATATTTTTAACTAATAACTCTATATTATTATTTACTTCTTTCAAAGAAATATTAATAGTACCACCCTTTTTAGAATGATTAGTCGCATTATCTAATAATATTTCAACTAATTGTTTTATACTATTTTCATCTAATTTCATTTTTATATTACTATCAATATCATAATCAATTTTAATATTCTTCTCAAAAGCCCTACCTTCAAATGTTAAAGTAGATAATTCAACTATTTTAGATAAATCTTTCTCTTTAAGATCTAATAAATTCTTCTCTTCACTAGAAGCTAATTTTAATAAATCATTTATCAACAAACTCATCCTATCAGCTTCACTCTTAATATTTTTAAGCCACTTCTTCTCTTTAGGATTATCCTCTAATGCTTCACTTGATGCTACAATTACAGAAAGAGGTGTTTTTAACTCATGAGAAGCATCTGCTATAAATTGTTTTTGCTTATCAAAACTTTCCTTAACTGGTACAATAATCCATTCAGTAATTATCTTAGAAATAAAAAAGACTACTACCTCTAATAAAATAAATATTAAAATAGACAATCTAAGTACTGCTAAAAGACTAATCTTAATATCACTATTATCAAGTATTATTAAATAATTACCCTGACTATAAACATATGAATAATTACTAAAATATAAACATCCTATATATTTATCTTTTATATTACGTTTATTTAATATCTTACTAGCTAAAAGAGCTATCTCATCAAAATGAACTTCACTATTAGAATGATTTATAATTTCTTTTATATTATTATCTTCATCCATTAAAATTGTATAAACAGTAGAATCCATAAATCTAATATTATCATCAATTGGTCTAAATTGATATAAACCATTCATCTTATTTCTATGTTTTCCTTCATTATCAGTAAAAATATTTAAACTATTGACTACAGAATTTTTTTGTTCTATATAATATTGAACATTAAATATAGTAATAAAACTAATTATACTAATAGTTAAAATTGTAAAAATAGTAAAGAAAACTTTATTCCTTAACTTCTTCATCTAAAACCTCCAACTTATATCCAAGTCCCCTAACAGATTTTATATTAACATTAGCACCAATAGCTTTCAATTTTCTTCTTATAAATGACAAAAATACTTCCAAGTTATTAGACTCTATTTCATTTTCTATTCCCCATACTTTATCATATATCTGATCCTTTGATAATATTTGATTTGAATTATTAAAGAAATATTCTAATAACAAAAACTCTTTACAAACAAGTTCTACTTCTTCACCTGTCTTAGTACATAAAAGTTTTGAATTAGCTGTATCTAAATCTAGGTTTCCAACACTAATTATATTATTTTTTATCATATCAGGACTTTTTAATTGTACATTGATTCTAGCAATCAACTCATCCATATGAAATGGCTTTGTAACATAATCATTAGCTCCATTTTCTAAACCATCTAACTTATCTTCTAAAGTTGACTTTGCTGTAAGCATAATAACTTTACTAGTAATTTTTTTATCACGAAGTCTTTTCAAAATATCAAAACCATTCATATTAGGTAACATAACATCTAATATAATTAAATCATAAATATTAGAAAGTGCCTGATAAAGTCCTTCTTCCCCATCACCACATATATCAACTATATATTTTTCTTTCTTTAGACGACTACTTATTAAATCAGCTAAATTAAATTCATCTTCTATAATTAAAATTCGCATAACATCACCACATACTATATATAATAAAATTATTAAATAAGGATTAAACTATAAAATTAGAAAATGATATTTCTAAACGCTTATACTTACCAGTATAATCTATCTTATAATCTGCAGTATACTTACTAACTACTCTTTTCCAAAAAGAAGAAGCAACATCAGAAAGTGGAACTGCCTTAATCATCCAATTACCTCTATACATATCAAAGACTTTAAATACAGCTGTCTCTGCAATACCCTTTTTCTTATAATTATTTAAAACAAATATTTCACTTATCTCATAATTATTATCATGATTATCATCAATTAAAATAAATCCTAAAATATCATTATCATTCTTTATAAAATAAGCATAATTATCCACAAAGTATTTATCTAAATCATAATGATACTTACAATCACGAGAACAAAAATCAATTGGAAAATAATAACTAATATCATGTAAGTATAATTGCATTAATAATTCTAATTTTTCTCTATCACATTCCATAACTTTTTCTAAATTTATTTCCATAAAATCACCATCTATATTATATCACAATACTTAAAAAAGACATTATCAATAACAACATTCCCATCATCTTTTCTAACTTTAATCTCCCTAACAAATCTCTCAAAAAACACCTTTTTCTCATGATTAGTCAAATTAATAAAATTATTTTTTAAATTAACTATGTTTCTACTTATATCACTATTATTAATATCATAAGAAGAAACATCATTTGATATAGAAGTAATTTCTTTTTCTATATTATTACTTAACTGAGTATATTTATCATGATCTATCTCTTCATTTAAATAAAGTTCTAATACTTTATTTTTTTTCTTTTTAAGCCTCTCTACTACTATTCTATCTTTATCTACTTTTTCTAAGTTATCATCAAAAATACTAGTAGTATATTCAAAATCCACTACATTATCTAAATACTTTAAAAAAGCTTCCTCCATCTTCTTATGAGAAAACCCCATAGTCTTACATTCTTTATTTATACATCTATAAGTAATATATTTTTTATTATTTTTTATTTGTTCTCTAGCTATAAATCTACTACCACAACTACTACATCTTAATACTCTAAAATAATACGTATCATCAGAAGAAGATCTTTTATTATAAAATTTCTTTCTCGATTCAATCAACTCATTAACACTATAAAATAACTTTTTATTAATTATTGGTTCTATATCTTTACCATCAACTTCAAAGTTATTATTTTTATTTACTCCATATCTAACTCTACCTATATAAAGAGGATTAGTAAGTATAGATTTAATTGTTGAAGCATGCCACTTACCACCTCTTTTAGTGGGAATATCTAATTCTATTAAATTATTCGCAATACTAACCATAGATTCACCATTTAAATACCATTCAAATATCTTTTTAACATATAAAGCTTCATATTCATTTATTTTTAAACTTCCATTACCAACTAAATAGTCATATCCAAAAACACCATTACAATTAGTATAATTACCTTCTCTAGTTTTCTGCTCATATCCTAAAGTAACTCTCTCAGCCAAATTTTCCCTTTCAAATTCAGCAAAGATCCCAATTATTTTAACAAACATCCTCCCAACAGCATTAGAAGTATCAATCTTTTCAGTCTGTGAATTAAATGTACAATCATACTTATCAAATAACTCAATTAAATAAATAAGATCTTTAACACTTCTAGTTATTCGATCTAATTTATAAACTAATACATTATTTATTTTCCCATCTCTAACATCATTAATTAACCTTAAGACTTCACCTCTATCAGTTAAGTTCTTACCAGATATACCATCATCAATATAATAATCAACTATATTCCAATCATTAACTTCTGCATACTTAGTAAGCTTATCTTTTTGAGCATGAATACTAAAACCATCATTTGCCTGCTCCTCAGTAGATACTCTACAATAAATAGCTGTATTCATAACTACAACTCACTTTTTGACTGATCAGAAATTCTTAAAACACTAGTCTTCAAAAAAAACTTCATCATCATAATTGATAACTCTTTTGGTAATTTAATCATATAATCTCCTCTAATAATTCATCTAATTATATGAAAAATAAAACTAAATATTAAAAAAACTATAGTAACAAATACTATAGTATAATTAATGTTTACTTTTTAATTTATAAAAAATTAAACCACTAAGAGAAAGAAACGATATAACTAAACCAATATTTAATCCCTTAGGATAATAAGAAAACACAATCTTATTACTGCCCTTATTACCTTTAACAGCCATAAATCCATTATCAACTTTTTCAATTGGAACTATCTTACCATTTATAGTAGCTCTCCAACCCTCATCATATGGAACAGTATATAAAATTAAAGTATCCCCACTCAAATCAATAGATGATTTGAAACCATTATTAATATATTTAAATTTATTACTTTTAATATTTACATCACTATCATAAAGATTACCATACTTTTTTATTTGCTCATTACTTAAAATAATACTTTCATTAAGACTCTTGGTTTTTAAACCAGTACTATACTCCATAAACTCATTATTACTGATATATTTATTAAATACAAGACCCATCTCTCTAAAATCAGGATTAGAATATACACCATAGTTCTTAGTATTATAATCCAACTCATATCCAAATTCACTAAGATCAGAATTACCACAAGAAATAATATATTTAACTGATAAAAAATTATTTAAATCTCTATTCTTATAATCAATATAGGTAGAAACAATTCTATTATAATCTATACTCTTATAAAACTCAAAAGCACTACCAGAAATATTTGAATTAAAAGATTTTAAATTACTATTTTTAATTACCAATCCTAAATTAGATAGACATGAATCAGTAGCATTACTTCTAACAAGTTCATTAAATTTAAGTTCTTTGTAACTATTTATATAATTATTAAAACATTCATCATAATTAAATTTATTACCTCTATATTTATATATAGTATAATTCCCCCAAAAACTAGAAAATATCATAACTCCTAAAATAATTAAAGAAACTTTATTTTTAGAAAATTTAAATATTAGAAAAAGCATAACTAAATTAATAACCATAGCACCAATCATCATAAAAATATATCTAATATCATGGATATACTGAATATTAGGATGAATACAACGTAATACAAAGTAAAATAAAATTACCAAAAACAAACTACTAATAGAAATCAAAAAACCAGATGTTGTTTTAATATTATCCTCTAAACATTTTAAAGATGCTAAAGACATAATTAATACAGGCATATAAAACCATCTTGCATAGTATGTTGTTGTAAATAGAAAAAACATACTATTTAGTATTGGTATCATCATAATAAATACACAAGTAATCATCAAAATACTAATCCAACTTTTAGGTTTTTTTAATATATATGAAATACCAAGAACAGATCCTACAAATGGTAAATAAAAGTCAACACTACCATAATTTTGAATGTTTAAAAAAGCTCTTGGATACATTATTTCAGATGGAAAGAAAAAAGCCCTAAATATTTCAACATAATGTGAAAAATTATTATACTTAAGACTACCAAGAAGTGTCCAACTATTACTAACTCTAGGATTAGAAACAGTAAATAAAAACGAAGGTATTAAAACAAAACTAGCTAATAAAGTTCCAAGTACACCCTCAAGAAGAATAGTAAAAAACTGTCTCCAACTAAACTTATAATCTTTTGATAAGACTTTAAACAAATAATATATTATTACAAATGCAACCTGGCCAATAAACATAAACCAATTAGTAAATGCATTTAACGCAACACATAATGCAAAAGGCAATTTCTTACCATCATACACTAAATTATCAAGAGTATATAAAAGTAGTGGAAATAAGACTACTGAATCATACATATGAAAAAGTATACTTGTAAATTGAAAACCACAAAAAGAATATAATAAAGATCCTAATATTGCTAGTTTTCCATCTTTAACATATCTCTTTAAAAACAAATATGAAGTAAGTCCAGATACAGAAAATTTAATTATTATTAAAAATGGATTAATTATAGGAATCCAATCTACTGGGAATAAATAAGCAATCAGACTAAAAGGACTAAATAAATTATAAAAACTAAATGTTGCGATAAAGTCACTGCCTAAATCATTAAACCAAGTCCATAAATAGCTACCAGATTTCAATGAATAATTAGCTATTTTCCCAAATAAAATCTGCTGAGTATTATAATCAGCCACTAAAGAAAATAATCCTTTACCAACAATCATATTAGGAAGAATAATTAAACAACCTAATATAAATGAAAGAAAAAAAGACATAAACAAATAATTTTTAAAAATGCTTTTTTTCTTCATAACACTACCTCCAAAAGAAAAGAATGGTATGAATCCATTCTAAACTAACTACTAGCTTTATCTGTAAATCATACATCTAAAACTATAATATCATAAACAATAATTCTAATCAAAATAATTAAGCATCATTGCTTTTTTTACTTCTTTTAAAGTCTCTCTAGCTTTCTTTCTAGCCTTTTCTGTTCCCTCTTTTAAAACTTTATAAACATACTCTGGATTTTTCTCTAATTCTTCTCTTTTCTCACGTATTGGAGCCAATTCTTCTTGTAATACATTATTTAAGAATTTTTTTATTTTCATATCACCTAAGCCACCACGCCTATAATGATCTTTTAATTCATCAAGATTCTTATATTCAGGCAAATACTTTTCAAATGAATCCTCCCTACAGAATACATCAAGATAAGTAAATACAACGTTACCTTCCACTTTACCAGGATCATCAACCCTTATATGATTAGGATCAGTATACATACCAAAAATTTTCTTCTTTATTTCTTCAGGACTATCCTTTAGAAAAATACAATTACCTAAAGATTTACTCATTTTAGCATTACCATCAGTACCAACTAATCTCTTTTCATTAACAGTCTCTGGTAATAGTGCTTCTGGTTCTACCAAAGTTTCTCCATAAATAGAATTAAACTTTCTAACTATTTCTCTAGCCTGTTCAATCATTGGTAATTGGTCATCACCAACTGGTATAATTGTAGCTTTAAAAGCTGTAATGTCAGCCGTTTGACTAACTGGATAAGTGAAAAAACCAGCTGGTATACTCTCTTCAAAACCACGTAATTTAATTTCTTCTTTAACTGTTGGATTACGATGAAGCCTAGCTACAGTTACTAAATTCATATAATAAAATGTAAGTTCAGTTAACTCTGATACCTCAGATTGAATAAAATAACTGACTTTATTTGGATCAATACCACAAGCTAAATTATCTAGTGCTACCTCAAAAATATTATCTCTAACTTTCTTAGGGTTATCAAAGTTATCAGTTAATGCTTGAGCATCAGCAGCAAATAAATACATCTCATCATAATCACCACTATTTTGAATTTTAACTCTACTTCTTAAAGAGCCAACATAATGACCTATATGTAATGGACCAGTTGGTCTCTCACCAGTTAATATTATTTTTTTATTTTCCATAAATCTCATCTCCTATTTTTTATTTTATATATCAATCAAATTATAAGTAAAACCACCATCGAAAATCTAACATAACACCACTCCTAAAAAAAATCTTACCCTAATATATAGGATAAGATTTAAATCTTACTAATGCCACCTAACAATAATAAATCATGTACCATCATACATGTTCTTTTAATAACGAAGAGAAACTCCGTACTAGCCTACTATCATTTCGGTAGTCTTTCATCAGCCCATTCAATAACCTATATTACAATTTTCCACCAACCAACTGTTCTCTTTTAAATATTAGAATTATCTACTACTCTGAATCAACAATTTACAAGATAATTGTAAATTAAATTAAATAGTTTGTCAAACATAAGTTAAATTTTTGTAGTATAAAATTTAATTTTTTAGTATAATTATCTTAGGAAGTGAGTTATATGTCATTTATATGGATGATTAGTTTTATAGTCTTAGTATTAATTGAAATATTTACTATAAACCTAGTAACTATATGGTTTGCGATTGGAGCACTAGTATCATTCTTTGTAAGTCTGTGTACAGAAAATATTGGATTAGAAATTTTAATATTTATAGTCATCAGTCTTATCACACTATTATTTACAAAAAAAGCTGTTAACAAAATTAAAGATAAAGAAATGATCCCAACGAATCTAGATAGAGTAATAGGTCAAACTGGTATAGTAACAGAAAAAATAAAGCCATTAGAACCTGGTGAGGTAAAAGTTGATGGTAAAAAATGGACTGCTATAGCTGATAAAGAAATAGATATTAATGATGAAGTAAAAATTTTATCTATAAATGGTGTAAAACTCAAAGTAGAAAAAATAAGGGAGGAAAATTAATATGATATGGATTATTTTAATAATTATTTTAATAATCATAGTAGCCGGAATTAAAATTATTCCACAATCAAGATCAAAAGTAACAGAAAGATTAGGAAGTTATCATGCAACACTTCAAACTGGAGTTCACTATGTAATTCCATTTATTGATAGAGTTGCTAACGACGTTAGTCTAAAAGAAATTGTAAAGGACTTTGCACCACAGCCTGTTATAACAAAAGATAATGTTACAATGCAAATAGATACTGTAGTTTATTTTCAAATAACAGATCCAAAACTTTATACATATGGAGTTGAAAACCCTGTAAACGCTATTGAAAACTTAACTGCTACTACTCTACGTAATATTATTGGAGAACTTGAACTTGATCAAACACTAACAAGCCGTGATATTATCAATTCAAAAATGCGTGCTATCCTAGATGAAGCAACAGATCCATGGGGAATCAAAGTAAATAGAGTTGAAGTAAAAAATATAATTCCACCAAGAGATATTCAAGAAGCTATGGAAAAACAAATGCGTGCAGAGCGTGAAAGACGTGAAAAGATTCTTCAAGCTGAAGGTGAAAAGAAAGCTGCTATACTAATTGCAGAAGGCGAAAAAGAAAGTGCTATTCTAAGAGCAGATGCTAAAAGAGAAACGCATATAAAAGAAGCTGAAGGTGAAGCTCAAGCTATACTTAAATTAGCCGAAGCTAAAGCAGATGCCCTAAAACTACTAAAGTCAGCTGAGCCTGATGAAGCAGTATTAAAACTTAAAAGCTATGATGCAATGGTAGAAGTTGCTAATGGAAATGCTACTAAAATTATTGTTCCAAGCGAATTACAAAACCTAGCAACTATTGGTACAACAATAAATGAAATGATAGAACGTCCAAAAAAATAAAGAAGCTATGCTTCTTTTTTTTAAATTTATCAACCATTTACATATAGATAAATAATAATTTGAACTATTACAATTATTGGAATAATAATAATAAATTTATTCTTTTTTGTTTTATGGTGAAACATTAACATTGAGATTAATTCTCCTGGACCTGCTCCTATTATTGCAAAAATATTAAGCTATTTTCTCTTATTCGCCATTCTTTTTTACAGGCTTTTATTTTATCAATAAAGATTAGAAAAAATCCCAAGACATTAATTAAAATAAAATAAATATTCACCATCTTATAACTACACTCCGCTTTCTAAAAGTGCTATATATTTTTTCAACTATTTGTTTTAGCATAGTCAATAATGTTAAGCCACCAATAGGAATATTTCTCTTATCAAAAAAATGATAATGACAACCTATAAATACAATGCTTATACTACTACCAATTAAGATAAAAGAAATTACTATCATAACACAACACACTTCTTAACAATACTGCATCATTTATATCTACTAGCTTGTATAATAATCAATTACAAGATCGCTGCACTTACAGCCCTCATTCTACTAATGTCCTTTCACATTTTTTTCAAGCCATTCGTATAAATATTTGTCTTTAAATGCATGTGATGAAAGATAATGGTTATCACCTTTAATAATTTTTAATTCAATATTTGCTGCCCCAATATTCTTTAATTTATTGTAAGCAGTTATACTTTGATTTACATCCACAACATCATCATTATCTCCATGATAAATTAAAATAGCCTTCTCTTTTATTGGTAATAAAACTCGATCTAGTGGAAGCATTATACCACCTGCTACTGAGATGATACCTTTAAATAAATTAGGTCGCTCTATTATATAATTCCATGCTCCATAGGCTCCCATACTTGAACCAAGTACAAAAATATTATTTTTGTCAAACTCAAAATTTTTATACTCAATCTCTAACACTTTTTCAACATCTCTCAAATGATAATCCCAAAAATTGTTTTCATGACATTGAGGTGCTATTACTATATATGGAATATCAAACTCATTCAAATATTTGGGCAAGGCATATTTTTCAATATCAGCCAAATTGTTTCCTCGTTCCCCTATTCCATGCAAAAAAACTAATACTGGCATATTCTTTTTAACAACATTTGGATAATAAACATAATATTTGAACATCTCTTCATTAAAATTTATTTTTTGACTTTGTTTCAACATTTTAAAACTCCTCTACTTAAAATTTTAGATTTATATTATTTTAAATTCCATACTCATCTCTTAGTATTTCCTCTATATAAATATCAAACTAAAAATATTATATCATAACAAGCTTACATTCATATACAATGACTACCATTTTTCTAGTAAATTTATAATATTATCCAAATAAAAAGATTAATATTATAGTAAAATTTATACACGACTTTATTTGTATTAACTAACCAAAACTTATTTTTAGTATTTTCTCTAAGATAATCTTCATATATTGATGAAAATTCTAATATTTTAGGATGATTAACAACTAACTCTCTAGCAATCATTGTCATATCATGAGCAGTTGAATAATGACCATCTTGATCAAGACCAGTACAATTTTTAAATTGTGTATTTTTAAGCCCTAAACTCTTAACTTTTTTATTCATTAATTCTACAAATTTCTCTTCACTACCACTAATAACTTCAGCCATTTGAACAGTAGCATCATTACCACTAGCCATTGATATACCCTTCATCAATTCCTTAATAGTAATCTTTTCACCCTCACTGATATATATTTGTGAACCACCCATATCAGCAGCATTTTTACTAACTGTTACAACATCATCCAATTTAATTTTACCACTTTCAATATTTTCTAGTATTAATATTTGTGCTACCATCTTTGTCATAGATGCTATCGCAACTTTTTCATTAATATTTTTCTCATATAATACTTTACCTGTACTGGCCTCTATCAACATCCCACTAACAGCATTAGGTATAGGATCATTAACCTTACTTTCTTCAGCAAATACAAACAAAGGATTAAATATATAAACACCTAAAATAATTAACACTAATATTTTCTTCATGATAACCTCCTAATTTCTTTTATGACATACACTTAAAAAATATACATAAATTAAATATTTAATACTATGATTTAGTAAGGTGATATAATGAATCAAAAACACAAGATAATACTTACTTACATAATATGTATAATTATAATAATGACAAGTCTAATAATAGGTATTAAAAAAGTAGCTTGCAAAAGAAATTCAAAAAAACAAGAAATAAGTATTAAACAAAAGCCATCATATTACAAAGAAGAATATAAAAAAAGATATACTAATTATCAAAAAAAGAATAAAAATTTATCTAAAGATCAAGTAATTATAGATGTAAATATAGGTCTAGATTACAATTATTATGAAAATACAAAACCATCTAAAAATTTAAATAAAGAAACCATCTTAGTAAATAAATACAACTATTTAAAAGAAAATTATATTCCAAACAATTTAGAAAATATAAATATTAAATATGCTAGAAGTGGTATGAGTCTAGTCAACTATGCAAAAAAAGCTTTTGAATCACTAGCAGAAGCTGCTAAAAAAGATGGCATGAACATAATAGCCATGTCATCATATAGAAGTTATAAATATCAATACAATTTATATAACAAATATAAAGAACAAGATGGAGAAAAACTTGCTGATACCTATTCAGCAAGACCAGGTTACTCTGAACATCAAACAGGCCTTGCTGTAGATGTATATAATGGCGAAGAAACATTTATCAATTTTGAAAACACAAAGGAATTTAATTGGATGCAAGAAAATGCATACAAATATGGTTTTATTTTAAGATTTCCAAAAGATAAAACAAGAGAAACAGGATATAATTATGAATCATGGCACTATAGGTATGTTGGTATTCCTATCGCAACATATATACATAAAAATAATATAAGTTTTGAAGAGTACTATATAAAAAAAATTGAAAAATAACTACTTTTCAACTCTTTTATCATACCTTTTAAAATATTTATACAAATTATAGAAAAATGTAAATAAAAACCACATAACAAATAAAACATTACTAACTTGAACCAACGATAAAATAGAATTATTACTATATAAATCAATAGTACTAGCTAAATCAATTTTATTATATGAAATGACCGAAATAAATAAAAAGAATAGTAAGTTAAATAATGTAAATACTACATAATTAAATATCTTTTTAAAGTCTGTTATCTTCTTACTAAAAACAGTAATCATGAGTATAGTAACTACTAAAATCTCCATATAGAAATAAACAACAGTAGATGGAAAATAAATATATTTTAGAATTAGTTTAAGAACTTTATCTATACAGTAACCAGTATAATCAAGATTAAAAATTATTAGTAAGACTATAAACATTGAAAATATTGCCAATGTGAAATAATTAATTACTTTTTCTTTTTGTTTTATATTAAGGATAGATATAACTAAAAAAAAGGTGCATAGTAAGAATAATTCTATTCCAAGAAAAGATGAAAATGTTGTTTTAAAAACACTAAATATCTTATCTAAAATAGATAAATTCATACTAACACCTCACTAACACAGCAACTTATGAAACCAATTCGCCAACAAATACGGTTTGTTTAGTATCATCAAACTTAGTACAAGTAATAAGCGTTAAAGTGGTTGCATTATAATTTCTAACAATTCTAACAGTTCCAACTTTAGGAACATCATATATATTGACCAGAACATAGTGATAAGTATTTCCAGCATAAGTAACATACATATCAGTACCAATTGTCATTTTATATAAATTAGAAAAATATGCTGTATAAGCATTACCTGAATGACTCATTAAAATTAAATTACCATTAACAACATCAGGCATACTAGATTTAGCTACAACAGCCACATTATAATCAATACTATTATATTTTGAATCAGTTCCGTAAAAACCCCTTTTTAACCTTAAACTTGGTATTTCTAAAACCCCAAGATACTTACTATAATCAATTGGTTTATAAGTATTATCACCTGAATTATTAGTACCATCACCATCAACATTATTAGCAATAGGTACATTATCAATAATATCCTCTCGAATGTTATTATTAGTATTGTTTGCCAAAGAAATAGCAACCAACATGTCAGAGAAAACTTCCTTTTTAATCTTTAAAAGATGATTAAAAGACAAAATAGATAAACCAAAAAATACAAGCAAAGAGCCAAATAATAAAATATGACTCTTTTTAAATTTATTATTAATTACTTTCTTTAGGTTTAATATTTGCATAAACTATACCAACACCACAAACTAATATAACAAGACCAATGAAATATATAATTTGTGAAGTATTCATACCAGTGTTAGGTACTTCAGGGACATAGTCAAATTTAACTTGGGCACCTTCCTTAGTTTCATGTTGTTCAACATTTACACCAATAACTTTTTGACCATCTTTATAAACCTTTTTATCTGTATCATATGCTTTATAAACCTTACCGGTATACTTGTAACCAATAGCCGATAACGACAAGTTAACTGTAGCGCCTTTATCACTAACAGAATCAACAGGAACCCTAACAAAAAATTCTTTACCAACAGCATGTGCAGCATTTTCATCAAGTGCCTCTCCCTTATCATCAACAAGGATTGTTCCTTTAGGAGAAGAATCATCAACGCTAACCTTAAATTCTTTTGTATTACCACTAGAAACTGTAGTAATCGCAGAAGATTGATAATATTTTTTATCTTCAGTTAAGGAAATATTATCATTTCCTCCACTAATTGAAATACTAGGCATAGTATCAGAAGCTTTAGCAGTCTTTGCAGCACTAACTAATTTAGATATATAATTATTATAAATTTTATTTTCATACTTTTTTATTCGAGTATTTGTATCAGTATATATTTCAGTATAAAAATCACGGGTCGCTTTTCCATTTGCTATTCCATATTTAGAAACAATTGTACTAAATCCAGAAGATTCACCATTAGTGTCTTTATCATACAAATAATTCCATAAAGCCAATTGCGTAACAACAACACGTTCAGTATCATCTAAATCTTTTGTAAAAGAATCTTTATTATAATATCCATTAGCTAAAATGTACAATATTCCATAATCACTAGCAGAAGTATCAGAGGAATTAAAATGATATGATGTTCCATCTGTAGCATCTATGTTCTTTTCAAGACAAAATACCGAAATGCCTTTGTCTCTATCATTAGCCCAAAATCTAGAAACAGGAAGTGAATCACTTTCATTACTAGCAATATAAGTTCTGCTATCATTTCCTTCCAACTTTAACGTGAAATCATCAGGAAGATTACTATCCACAGCTGGAACAGCAGCCCAAGATGGATTATTGAAGCTTGTTGCTACAAATGCAAACACTGCTACTATTGCTATTAAAACAGAAGCAGTAACAATTCCATTTCCTTTTAGGAAACGATTTGTGGTAGACTTTTTATTATTATTGTCTTCCATATAAATTTTTTCCATATTAAACACCTTACCTTTATACAATTATTATATCATAAAAGAATAATTTTCAAACATATTTTTTAATTTATTGTAAAAATACCATCAAAGTCTCTATTAGAATCACTATCTTTTTTATAGATAGTTGCAATAACATCTCCCTTTTCCACTTTATCACCAACTAATTTATTTAAATAAATTCCAACACTATAATCAATTTTATCTTCTTTACTCTCTCTACCAGCACCTAAACTAACAGAAAGTTTTCCTAACTTCAAAGCGTCAATATTTTTAACAATCCCATCCCTATCAGCAAAAATTTCTTGTTTATTATTACTAACAGAAAGACTATCAATATCTCCACCTTGACATTTAACCATTTCTAAAAATTTATTATAAGCTTTTCCGTTATCTATATTTTCTATGACTAATTTTTTAGCTTTTTCATATCCTATATTTTTTCCCATACTAACCATTTCACTAGCCAGTTCAATACATAAGTTTGTTAAATTATTATTGCCATCTTTATTTTTTAGTACAGATATAGCCTCTAAAACTTCCAAACTATTTCCAATAGCTCTTCCCAAAGGAACATTCATATCACTAATTTTAGTTCTAACCTCGCGACCATAAAAATTTCCTATTTTTATCATTAGTTCACTTAACTTTTCAGCATCTTCCATTGACTGAAGTAGTGCACCATCGCCAACTTTTATATCTATTAAGATTTTATCCGCACCAGATGCTATTTTTTTACTCATAATACTAGATGCAATTAAAGGAATTGATGAAACTGTTGCCGTAACATCTCTTAGCGCATAAATTACTTTATCCATTGGTACTAAATTAGCTGTTTGACCTGTTACAACAACACCTATATTTCTAACCTGTTCTAATACTTCATCATCACTTAAATCTATTCTAAATCCTTTAATACTCTCTAGTTTATCGATGGTACCACCAGTATATCCCAATCCTCTACCACTCATTTTAACAACAGGTACACCTAAGCTAGCAACTATTGGGGCAATAATCAAAGTAGTCTTATCACCTATTCCACCAGTTGAATGCTTATCAACTTTTATTCCATCAATATTAGAAAAATCCAAAACATCTCCACTTTCAATGAAAATTTTTGTTAATGCAAATACCTCATCATCATTCATTCCATTTATACAAATAGCCATCAATAAAGATGACATCTGATAATCCTTTACATTACCGTTTAAATAACCATTAAATATAAAATAGATCTCATCATAATTAAGTGCTAAGCCTAATCTTTTTTTATTAATAATATCTACAATCATACAAGTTCCTTTCTAAATATATCAGAATCTCTAATAGTAAATCCCATGTCTTGATATAGTTTTCTTGCTTCATTTCTAAACCAACTAGAAGTAAGTTGAATATACTTTGCTTCCCTAGCTTTAGCAAGATCAATTGCCATATTTAACATTGATTTAGCAATACCATTATTACGGTAATTTTTTAAAACGCATACATAATCAAAAAAACAGATAACATCATTGGTTACAAAATCTCTCATAAAAGTAATTAACATATAACCGACAATCATATCATCAGATGTAGTTACTATCTCAATATGATTATCATCTGCATTATCTTTTGTCTTTTCTATTGAAAAATTTTCTTTAAGTAACCTATTTACCCCAAATAAATCTTCTTTTCTATAATATCTTATATAATACCTTATATTCATACTCCTCACCTACTATAAAGTATACCATAAAAAAGAAGACTTTTTCAAAAAAAAACAAATTAAATAAAGAAGGTAATTGTATTAAATACCTTACCTTCAAATAATAATTAATTATCCCTCTTACTAGATAAAAATGTCACCTTCTCTGCTACAATATCCATAACATAACTCTTTTTATCTTCATTTTCTATAACTCTAGATTGAATTCTACCCTTTATTCCTACAATGTCTCCTTTCCCACAATACTGTGCTGTATTAGATGCAACATTTTCAAAAGCTACACAATCAACAAAATCTGTATCATATGTTCCATCCATATTTTTAAAACTTCTAGGTATAGCTAATGATATTGTAGCAATCTTTTTTCCAGATTCACCTTTATTAATTTTAATATTTCTAGTAAGTCTTCCAACCAAAACCACCTGATTTAACACCAAATCACCTCCTCTCGAAAACATAATATTAATAATTATCATTTTTTTCAAATGAAGAATTTAACTAATTCAAGTAAAAACTTTGTCAAAAAAAAAGAAATTCCTTCTAAGAAAAATTTCTTTTTATAATCATAATAATCATCATTTAACAACTTTGCTACAAATTTCTTTTTATTAACTGATTTAACTCAACTGCATATTCCATAGGTAATTCATCTCTAAATTTTTCCAAAAATCCAAGTATTATTAATTCCATTGCTCTTTCTCTATTTATTCCCCTACTCATTAAGTAAAATAAATTATCTTCACTTATTTTTGAAACTGTCGCCTCATGTTCAATACTACTACTAACGTTGTAGCAAGAGTTAACTGGAATAGTATCACTCTTTGACTTATCATCTAGTATAAGAGAATCACATTTAACAAAAGCT
>OIYS01000633.1_pt1 | contig 22692 bp, 25 predicted proteins | sample 1588271 | NCBI WGS metagenome assembly OIYS01 (sample SAMN03283286) | human gut metagenome | biome: human-associated habitat; material: feces | host: Homo sapiens | place: Peru | collected 2012
CCGACTTTTGCGATTTGCGCAAGCCGCCATGGGTCACGTTACCGGAGCTCTCAGCCATATCAACATTATTGCTTCGGTTATTTTTGCCGGTGTTTCCGGCTCTGCGGCCGCTGATACGGCGTGCATCGGCTCCATGATGATACCGATGATGATCAAACAGGGCTACCCCCCCGCATACGCGGCGGCTATCACACAGTGCTCGGCCATCATCGGACCAATCATTCCTCCGTCTGCTGCTATCGTCCTCATAGCCACATTTATGAATGTTTCTGTCCGTAAGCTGCTTGTCGCCGGTATTATTCCCGGTCTCATGATAGGTGTATTCGAGCTTGTCGCGTCGTATATCATCTGCAAAAAGCGGAATTATCCAAAAGACGAGTGGCGCGGATGGAGGCTCGTTTGGAAAGAATTTAAGTCGGCGGGTTGGGCGCTGTTGCTTCCGTTTGTTGTTTGCTACTGTCTGGTGGCAGGAGTCGGAACGATCATTGAAGTCGGTGCTGTCGCGTGTCTCTACGGGTACCTTATCTCTATATTCGTGTATAGGGAAATGAAGCTGAAGGATTTTATAAAGACATTGACGGGAGCTGCTGTTCAGATCGCGAGAATTCTTTCCATTATCGCTGCGGCAGGCGCGTTCACATGGATTATTGCTTCCTGCGGATTCGGCGCATGGTTTGCCAAGAAGGCCGTTGAGGTCGGGACGACAAGCACTGAGGTCTCTCTCTTCTGCATGCTGGTCATCTTTATAGCCGGTATGATACTGGATGTTAATGTCATTCAGATGGCCATCATTCCGATCATGCTCCCGACCATTTTCGCAACCGGAGTGGACAAGGTCATGTTTGGTGTCGTCGCCATCATTACATGCATGCTCGGACTTAATACACCTCCTGTTGGTCAGCTTATCTACATGACGGCATCCATTGCAAACTGTAACTCGGCGTTGGTCGTTAAAGAATCGATACCGTATATTTTTGTGATTATATTGGTAATCATTATTCTGACTCTGTGCCCGACACTGGTGTCGTGGCTGCCAAACCTCGTCTTCTGAAGATTCTCCTGACAGACAGAGTACAACAACTTTTCAATAAGGAGCTGGATTATGCGGTATAACGGGCCGTTCGTCAGCCTTGGAAACACTGGGCTGAAGGTATCGAGAATAGCTTTCGGATGCGGATTCCGCGGGCTCCCCGATGTGAAGGATGCGCAGAAAGTCGTCGAACAGGCTATGGATACCGGAATTAACTTTATCGACTGTGCCAACAGATATGAGTGCGCAAACTCCGTCAAGGCAGAAGTAGCACTCGGAAATGCACTGAAGGGCAGAAGAGATGATTTTGTCATAACCTCAAAAGTGGGAACACCGCAAGGAAACGGACCCAACAGCGCTGGACTGTCAAGAGGACATATTCTTCGCGAGGTCGAAAAATCGCTCAAAAGGCTGCAGACCGATTATATAGACATCTATCTGCTCCATATCCCCGATGAGGAGACGGGGATTGAGGAAACTCTCAGGGCGCTGGATACTCTCTGCACTCAGGGAAAAATCAGATACACCGGAATGGCAAATTACCGCACATGGCAGGTCGTCGAAGCCATGCACATTCAGAAAGAGATTAACGCTGACAAACTTGCGGTTGTACAGAATCCCTACGGACTTTTAAACAGAAGCCTTGAAAGGGGCATGTTCCCGGCAAGCAGAAGATACTCATTCGGAATCATGGCCTACAATGTGCTCGGGGCCGGACTTCTGGGCGGAAAATACCGGAAGGACGCTCCAATGCCTGAAAAATCATTCTGGACCAATTCTCCGCTGTATCGTGCGTACTACCCGCATTATTTCCGGGGACAGCCGCTTGAAACAGAGGAGCTGGTAAGAAAGCTTTCAGAAAAGTATTCGGTGCCGATGACAGCGATTGCCACCTCATGGGCGCTTACACACGACGAGATAACGGTTGTCAATGCCGGAGCTAACACCTTTGAGCAATTTAAGGATTACCTCGCAGCATACAGCTTCACATTGGAAGAGGAGGATATTGAAAAGCTCAATACCGTTTCCTACGGTTCGGATGAGGAGTTCCTTGTCTGGTCTGTTGAGAAGAAGGCAAAAAGACTGGGGATAATGTACTAGAGAGTATTTTTGACTTGATAATAATAGCATCTGTGGTATAATTGTCGTCAGTATAGTATCAAAAAAAGAAAAGGGGGAATTATGACATTGACAATTTATGATATCGCAAAAGAAGCTGGTGTTTCCCCCAGTTCAGTTTCCCGCGCGCTGAACAATAAACCCGGTGTCAATGAGAAGACGAGACAGCGCATTCTTTCACTTCTACGTCAGCATGATTTCGTTCCGAATGCCATAGCAAGAGGCCTTGTTAACAAAGCATCCAAAACAGTCGGAATTATACTCTTCGACTTGCGTATTTCGCACCATACAGACGGCGTCTACTATATTCAGAATGAGCTGGCCAAGCACGGATACTGCAGTCTAATCATAAACACAGGCACGAAAAAAGACGACAAGGTCCATGCAATCAGGGAACTTGCTGAGCGCATGGTCGATGGACTGATAATCATGGGTGCCGCGTTTCAGTGCGTCGAGATTAAGGAAGCTATTGAGATGTATCTTCGGGACACCCCGGTCGTTATGGTCAACGGTACGATGGATCTTCCAAACCTGTGCGGCATAATAAATGACGAGCAGAGCGCGACGAGTGACTGCGTCAATATGCTCTTCAACTTGGGACGTCGAAAGATTGGCCTCGTATATGATAACGGCAATAACCCGAGCGTTGGGGCGAAGAAGCGCGGTTTTGAGATGGCAGTCGAGGATTGCGGGATAGAGGCGGTTTTCTCAGAGCCGGCCGAAAACACATATCAGGGCGGATATGACGAAGCAGCTAAAATGATTTCGGATCATCCGGATTTGGATGGTTTGGTGTGTACATCGGATCTGATGGCAGCAGGAGCTATACATGCGCTGAAGAATAGGTCCGTTAGAGTACCCGAAGATGTTTCTGTTATCGGCATGAACAACACGCAGTATGCAGAGGCTTGCTACCCGACAATCACATCACTGGATACCAGAAGGACGCAGGCGAGTAAGCTCGCTGCCAAAACTTTGATAAAAGCTATTGACTCCGGCATAATTGAAAAGGATATTGTCCTTGATACCGAGATAGTAATCAGAGAGTCAACCTGAGTAATCCCTCAAAACATGCGGAAGCCTGTTTTAACAGGTTTCCGCATCACAGGAATTTTTTTTAACCAAAGCCTGAAATCGATTTCAGGCGTATTAACAGGGGTAAATCAAGTAATATCCAAAAAATAGAAGTCTTAAGTTGGAGGAGATAATAAAATGGGAACGTCATTTGAAGAACTGTTCGGAATCAAGGATGAAGTGATGATGATCACCGGAGGAACAGGGTCGATTGGCTTCGGTCTGAGCAAAGGCCTCATGGATCTTGGCGCAAAAGTCGGAATCATGGGGACCTCAAAGGAAAAGTGTGAAAAAAGAGCGAAGGAGCTCGAAAAGGAATACTCGGAAGATTCTTATTTCTTCGTTACCGCGGATATTACAAAGGAAGAGGAAGTAACTGCTGCCGCAGAGGCGATTTATTCCCATTTCGGCAAAATCGACGGACTTATTAATGCGGCCGGAATTAATGTCATAGACAGACTGGAAGCAATCAGCATGGATGATTTTAACTGGGTCATGAACATTAACTTTACGGGAATGGTCATAGCATGCAGAGCAGCAGGTAAATACATGCTGGAGGCCGGAAAAGGAAGAATCATCAATATTTCGTCTCTCAGTTCCGTTGAGGGTAAGTCTTATTACACCGCATATGCATCCAGCAAGGCGGCTATCAACAGCTTTACGAGAGCGCTTGCCATCGAATGGGCAAAGAAGGGCATAAATGTAAACGCTCTTTGCCCCGGAATGATCATAACGGACATTAACCGCAAGCAGTATGAGGATAATCCAGAAAGGCTTGCCGTTCGTGTGGCAACCATTCCGAGGGGTGTCGCGGGAAGAATAGAATGGCTTCTGTCTCCTGTAGTGATGCTCCTTTCTCCAGGAAGTGCACATCTTACCGGTCAGGCAATATTTGTTGACGGCGGTTCATCTGCTGGAAGCACGTTTGTTCTTGATACAAAGCGCTTTGAAAACAAGTGAGGAGAAAAAAATGAAAGCATTTATGATCCGCGATGCCGGCGATTCGTTTATGACGGACGTGCCGGAACCTCAGCTTGAAAATGATCTGTCAGTTAAGGTGCAGGTTGAGTCTGTCGGAATATGCGGAACAGATATCAAGATATTTGAGGGACATCATTCTCAGTCCGTAGGTCAGGACCGAATCCCGGGGCATGAGTTTGCCGGCGTTGTGACCGACGTCGGAAAAAAAGTCACATCTATAAAAGTCGGGGACAGAGTTGTACACGAGCCCATTAACTACTGCGGCAAGTGCTATGCCTGCCGGAGAGGAGAAGTGAACGTCTGCAAAGATCTGCATGTTACTGGATGCAATATGTCGGGAGGGCTTGAGGAATACTTCGTCGCCAATGAAAAACAGTGGCATAAGATCCCCGACTCAATAACCTGGAATGAAGCTGCCTGCATTGAGCCCTACACCATCGCCGGACATGCATGTGCACGGGCGGAAGTAACGCCTGGAGATTTCGTCATGATTTACGGTGCCGGCCCTATAGGTCTGGCAATCGCGGATATAAGCATGAATGCCGGAGCAGCGGTAGCAATCAGCGAGATCTCTGAAGGCAGAATTGCAATCGCGAAGCAGATGGGAATCCCGTATGTTGTTGACAGTAAGAGCGAAAACTTTAAGGATGCAGTCATGCAGTTCACAGGCGGCGAGGGACCAAACATCGTGTTCGAATGCGCTGGCTTTAAAGAGTTTGCTGAAGAGGGCGTGCAAATCCTGTCCCCGGCGGGGAGATTTGTGCCGCTGGCTCCCGTGACATTTGCATGTGATGCATATTGGATGACAAGAAGGCAGGTGCGGCTTGTTACGGCGCGCCTGCAGGTCGGACAGTTCCCCAGGATTATTGAGAATTTTGAAAAGTACAGAAGGAATATTGACATCATGGTGACGGACACCTTTGATTTCAATGATTCAAAAGCAGCTTTCGAATTTGCCTGCGAAAGACATCCTCAGACAGGCAAGGTAGTAATCCGCTTTGGAAAAAACTGAATGCAGACGGAGGAAAAATGAAGACGGTTGTAGTAGTTTATACATCAATGGGCGGTCTGGTCAACAACATGAAGACACTTTTGAAAGAGGCGCTGCCCGATTTCAGAATAGTGAATATTGCCGACGACAGCCTTATTAACGAAGTCATAGCCGCAGAATATCTCACCGATGGTGTAAAGACCAGACTGTTCAAGTACTTCGATGCCGCAGCATCCCTCAAGCCTGATCTCATCGTGTCGGCCTGCTCTTCGGTAGGAGCACTTGCCGAGGAATACAATGCCTCATCAGACGTTCCGGTTTTGAGAATTGATCACGCCATGATTCTCAGAGCCCTTCAAAGTGGAAAAAGAATAGGCATTCTGGCAGCTCTCGGCACCACGATGGAACCGACAAAAGACTATATATCACGCCTGTGCAAAAAGGAAGGCCGGGAAGTTGAGGTGCTGGGACTTGTTGCCGAAGGAGCCTATCAGGCAAATGTCAGGGGAGAAAAGGAACTGTACAATAAACTTCTTCTTGATGCAGCCGGACAAATGAAAGGCAAGGTCGATGTAGTGCTTCTTGCGCAGGGTTCGATGGCAAGCATGGAGCAGCCTATACATGAATTGCTGGGAGTTCCGGTACTGAGCAGTCCGAAACTCTGCTGTGAAGAAGTTGTTAAGATCGTCAGAGGAGAATGAGCATGGAAAAAAGAACTGAAGAACTCGTAAAACTCTGCAGACAATTCAGAATAGAAACGCTTGAGATTATCCATCAGCGTCAGAGTGGGCATACGGGCGGCTCCTTTTCCGTCTGTGAGATTCTGGTTGCACTCTACATGAAGTGCGCGAACATATCAAAGGAAAACTATGAAGATTCGGATCGTGACAGAATAATCCTCTCAAAGGGACATGCAGCCCCTATGCTTTACAGATGCCTTGCGGAAAAAGAAATTATTGAGAAGGAAGAGCTTAAGACTCTGCGTATGCTTGGCAGTAGACTTCAGGGACATCCCTGTTCACGGAAGACGCCGGGGGTAGAGCTTTCAACAGGACCGCTCGGAATGGGACTTTCTGCCGGTGTAGGAATGACCTGCTCCAATAAACTTCTCGGAAATGATGCTTATACATTCGTGGTTCTGGGAGACGGTGAAATAAACGAGGGCACTGTGTGGGAAGGCGCCATGTCGGCCGTCAAGTTCAAATGCGACCGCCTCATAGCTATTCTCGACTGGAACAAGGTTCAGCTTGATGGCACGGCCGAGGATGTAATGCCGATGCACAACATGGCGGAAAGGTGGAAATCTTTCGGCTGGAATGTCATGGAAGTCGACGGGCATGATATAGGAGCTCTTTGCGATGCAATAATGGAGGCTAAGTCCATTCTAAATGAAAAACCCACCATCGTGCTTGCAAACACCATAAAGGGGAAGGGCGTTTCCTTCATGGAAAATACGAATAAATATCACGGAAAAGCTATTGACGACAATGAATTTGAACGTGCGATGGCGGAACTGAGGGGGTAATATCTATGGCAAGAGCAATGAGAGAAATCTACGGCGAAGCACTTGCAAAATATGGTAAAGACAATGACAAGGTTGTTGTCCTGGATGCAGATTTATCCAGCAGCTCCAAAACTTCAAAGTTTGCCGAGGTCGCACCGGATAGAATGTTTAATGTCGGCATTGCTGAAGCGAACATGGTGGCAATGGGCGCAGGATTTGCCTCATGCGGTTTTATCCCGTTTGTAAACACTTTCGCGGCTTTGGCGGACGCTATGTGCTATCTGTGCACCAAGGCAGTCATAGCATACTCGAATCTCAATGTACGCATAGTCGGAAACAACAACGGACTTGGCGGAGGCTATGACGGCTCGACCCACCATGCGACAGACGACCTTGCCGTTATGAGAAACGTTCCGGGAATGCTGGTCATGACACCTTCGGACGCTGTTATGGCAGACTGGATGGTCAAAACGCTCATTTCAGACTACAAAGGGCCTGCATACCTCAGCATGGAACGCTACGGATATGATAATATCTATGACAGCGGTGAAAAGATGGAGATCGGAAAGGCGATCAGAACAAAAGACGGCACGGATGTAGTCGTATTTGCTTGCGGACTTTCGGTATACAGGGCACTAAAGGCAGCGGAAGAACTTGAAAAAGAGGGAATCAGCGTCTCCGTCTACGACTTTTTCACGATCAAACCTTTTGACAAAGAAACCGTGATTGAGCAGGGGAAAAAGACCGGGAAAATTGTTACAGTGGAAGAGCACTCCATCATAGGTGGTCTCGGCTCATCAGTTCTTGAAGCGGTTGCCGAAGCGGGAATCAGTGCGAAGATTAAAAGGGTCGGAATCAATGACTGCTTTACTCAAAGCGGTGCTTACGAGGAACTCGTCACTGAGTACGGGGTCGGAACGGATTCTATCGCAGAGGCTGTAAGACAGATACTCAAAGGAGAATAAAAGCTATGGATGACAAAATTGCCCAGTTATATAAAATGAGCTACAAGCTAAGAATGCATGTTCTTGAGATGGTGCATAATGCGAAGACCGGACACGCGGCACCGAGCATGTCTGCTGCGGATATTCTTACGGTACTTTTTTTCGACACTATGAATCTAGATCCGGCAAACCCCGAGTGGAAAGACAGAGACAGATTTATCATGTCCAAGGGACACGCAAGCCCGATTTATTATGCGGCTCTTGCAGAGAGAGGCTTTTTCCCGACAGGCGATCTAAGGGAGTACAGACAGCTGAATACAAAACTGCAGGGACATCCGAGCTATAACAAATGCCCCGGTATTGACATGACTACGGGTTCTTTGGGAAACGGTCTTTCCGCAGCGGTGGGAAAGGCCGCGATAGGCAAGAAGGAAAACCGGGATTATCATGTATATGCGATTACAGGCGACGGCGAACTCCAGGAGGGAATAATCTGGGAAGCCGCCATGTTTGCAGGAAATGCCGGGCTGGATAATCTCATAGTATTTGTCGACAGAAACGGCCTTCAGTCCGGCGGTTCTGTCAATGCAATCAACGACCTGAGAGATCTGGACAAGAAGTTCGAGAGCTTCGGATGGGATGCTCAGACAATAGACGGACATGATATTGAGCAGGTAATAGAAGCGATTGATGAGGCCAAGAAAAATCTCGGCAGCAAAAAGCCTTCCGTAATCATTGCCAACACGGTAAAAGGCAAGGGCGTTTCCTATATGGAGAACCAGTACCTCTGGCACATGAAGGCACCGAACGACGAACAGTATGAACAGGGAATGAAGGAACTTGAAAAGGAGATGAACAAATATGCCTGAAATGATATCCACCCGTACAGGATACGGCAAGGGCATGATGAGACTTGCAAAGGAGCATGATGATATCATTGTTACTTCTGCAGATACCTTCAGATCGTTTGCCTTGGCGGATTTTGTTTCGACATATCCTGACAAATACTATGAGTTCGGCATTGCGGAACAGAATATGATAACAGCTTCTGCGGCAATGGCTGCTGAAGGATATAGACTTTTCTGCGTTGGCTACAGCCCGTTCCTTTCGATGAGAGCCCTTGAGCAAATTAGAACTTTTTCCGCCTACCCGAATCTGAATGTGAAAATAGTCTCCGGACTTTCAGGCCTTGCCGGTGACACGGACGGCGTTACTCATCAGGGGACTGAGGATATAGGAATTGTAAGGACAATTCCCAATATGCACCTTATATGTCCCGCAGATGCTGTCGCAGCTGAAAAATTTGTTGATTTCTGCTATGAGATTGACGGACCATTTTATTTAAGACTTGGACGCGGAGCGACACCCGTAATCTATGATAAGTCACAGAAATTTAAATACGGGAAATCCGTTATTTTCCGCGACTACGGACACGATGCGGTGATCATCGCAACAGGCCCGTGCGTATATGAGTCCGGTATAGCCGCAGATTTGCTTTATAAAGACGGAATCAAGGCTACGGTCATAGATATGCACACCATAAAGCCTCTTGACGGAAAGACTATCGAGAAGTACTGCCCGAAGACAACAGCTGTTTTCACGGTAGAGGACGGAAGCATCTATGGCGGACTCGGAGGAGCCGTGGCGGAGCACCTTATAGAAAGGCATCTTTGCCCCGACCACTTTGTAAGGCTTGGTCTCACTACTTTCGGAACTTCGGGAACCCTTCCCGAGCTTCTCAGGCTCTTTGGTCTTGACGGAAAGAGCATCGCAAAAAAGGTAAAAGAGACACTCAGATAAAGCATTGTGGTGCAAAAGAAAATGAGCAGGGATCGAAAACGCTGGCTTGCATGCACGGACGGAACGATGCCCCTCTTTGTTACAGCGGTCAATGACTTTACGGTTTTCCTTCCGTATATCATAGAACGCTGTGCCCTGACAAACACGGAAGCATCTCTCATTATCACTGTCAGATGCAGTTTTTCGATGCTTGCGACACCTTAAGTAAACCCGTTATACAATGTTTGGGATTCGTAAGGGCACAGAATGCGCGGTGTTATGCTGCGTGCTTAGCTTTTTGGCGGGTTCCTTTTGCTGGGGTGCGGCGGGCTTTATAGCTGCCGCCGCTCTGTCCGGCATGGGCTACGGGCTGGGAGGAATGGTTGCGGCAACAATCATTATCAACCGATTTTTTGCAGCAGGAAAGCAATCGGAAGCTACTCCGCGGCAAATGTTTCAGCGCATTTTTCCCTTTTCGGTTATGATAAGATGGTCATCTCGGAAGGCCTGAGCATTTACGGAATTTCTCTTCTCGTTTCCAAATTTATATTTGGTGCGCTTGCAGATAAATTTGAAACAGAAAACGTAAATTATTTCTTCTTTGCAGTAATGCTCGGAGGAATTGTAATGTACCTTTTTGCGTACACGAAAAGCAACCTGGCGTTTTTGCGTCCCAGATCCTTACTGGAGTTGGTTTTTCAGTCCTCACGGTAGGGATGCCGATTTGGGCCGGAGATATGGTAACAGATGATAATCAAGCAATCCTGATGCAAAAGTATCATCTGGCCTACTATATAGGAGGCCTTTCCTGTTCCGTGCTGCCGGGGATACCGACCGATCTCACGGGAAACTATACTTGTGTGTATATTTTGTTCACCTTACTTGGCGTTTTGCTTGCTTTGCTCGTTCAGATAAGCTATTGGAGCTTTTGCAACGAGAAAAGGGGATAATATGTTTCAGATAAAAAAACTTACCGATGGAAATTTTACAGAGTTGTGCTGGGATGGCAGAAACGGATATATCGCAGCGTTTGATAAGAAGATCCAAAAAATAAGAGTAATAGACCCGGTGTTAGGCCGGGATATATACTCTTTTCGGGCTCTGCCTCATGCCATGTGCTTTGACATTTACGGGAGACTGATTGTCTGCGATGAAAACGAAGAGACGATAGTCAGAAATGACCATTATGCTCCGGCGGTCTTTGGCAGAGATGCTGACGGAAAGAAAGTAAAACCCATAGATGTTCTTGTACATTCATGCGGAGCATATTTCGTCCTCGGCATTGACAGCCTATATTATGTAATTCCGGAAGGACGGGCTATTTTCGATGCCTGTCCGCAAAGAAAAACGGAAGGAAAATCATTTTGCCTTGCTAAGGACGAGGCAGGAATCTTATATATTCGCAGCACGGACGGCAGGATCATTTTTGCGGAGTTTACACCGGAAGGCAAATTTGGTATAGAGAGAACGGTGGTCTACGACTGCGAATTCGGGGATGCTTTTCCAGAGAAAATTGTAACAGATGAAAGCGGAAAAATTTACTGTTCAGCCAATGACAAATTGTTCATTTTTAATCAATTCGGCAGAAAGCTCGAAACTGTGCAGATCGGTGAAATACGAGGAGTTACTTGCATGAATGAAGATGGTGCTGTGCTTATAGCACTTCCTGACGGAATATACAGAGTGGAGGTGAAGTGCTGATGCTGGATGTGATTGTATATGATGAACGATTCCGAGAGCTTATCGACCTTGAGCAGGATATGGATGATGAAGGAGATTTTGGCGGCTTCCTCGAAGGATTGATTTGGAGCGAAAAAAATAATGACCTCATATTCAACACACTCGGAAATAAAAAAACCTGGTGCTTTTACAGCAAGGGCAGGTACGAGCTCCTAAAGGAAGAAACAAACATCGCAAACGGAATGACATATGACCGCGACGGGAATATCATCATATGTGAGCAAATCGGATACCGGATGGCTAAGACGGACAGAGACTTTTCTTTCTATGAGATAATCGCAGACAGCTATGACGGAAAGGTGTTCAACAGTCCAAACGATGTCGTAATCCATTCAAACGGGACGGTTTATTTTACTGATCCTCACTACGGAAGACGTCCGACAAGGCACGGAAGATTTTCAAGACAGCCTCAAAAAAAGCAGCGGGTCTATGGCATCCGACCGCATGACAATTCTGTATTTGTCGCAACCGAGGAGACTAACACACCGAATGGACTGTGCTTTTCTCTGGATGAAAAACAGGTGTATTTTTCAGAGACAACGACGAGTGAAATATCTGTAATGGATGTTTCGGACGACGGAACCTTTACTAACAGACGTGTACTCGCGGTCACTCCGGAACTCGGTCACGGCGGGCCGGACGGCATAAAGCTCGACGGGAAGGGAAACATCTGGTGCTGTGCACAGGGAGGCATTCAGGTCTACAGTCCGGACGGTAGGTTTCTGGGACTTCTTAAAACGCCTGCGGCCAGCGGGAATCTGTGCTTCGGAGGGGACGACGGCCACACACTCTTTATGGGCGCCGACAGTCATCTTGTATCGGTCAGGACAAAAACAAAGAGGCCGTAATTGATAGGATTAGGGAAGGGTTAGCATGATTTCCGTAAAAAAGAGAATTATTGCGCAAAACATGGAATATCCGTATGCAGTCAAGACAGTCTCTTCAGCTGACGGGATGAAAGTTTTCACGGCAACAGAACTTGACGGACTGTGCCTGAAGTATTCAGATGACGGGAAAGTTGAAGAAACGGTCTGGGCCTCACTCGGCGGGACGATGAACATCTGTCCTATTAGGGAAGACTGCGAATTCCTTGCCATTCAAAAGTTCTACAGAGGTTTTAATGGCTTGGAATCTCTGATTGCGCATGTAGAAAAGAAGAATGGAATATGGACATCAAAGCCGTATATAAGACTTCCCTTCATTCACAGGTGCTGCGTAGTCGAAAGCGTGAAAAAGAGATATATTTTGGTTTGCCAATTATGCCAAAACAAGAAAGACGTGGATGACTGGTCTTTCGCCGGGAGTGTATATATTTCCGAAATTGACGGCAACTGGGACAAAACACCAGAACTAAGACTGTTGATCCCTGGTATACACAAAAACCACGGGCTTTTGCACCACACGCTGAATGGCGAAGAAGTTGTTATGATATCCGGCACAGAGGGTCTTTTTGCCATTCACATTCCGCAGACTGACGAAGAGGAGTGGACAGTGAGAAAACTCATAGAACGAGAGATAAGCGATATGTGTGTTGCGGATATTGACGGCGACGGAACGGATGAGCTTATCACAATCGAGGGTTTCCATGGGGCGACTCTTGCGGTTAATAAACTTGTCGGCGGAGAATGGGAAATCGTCTACACATATCCTGCGCAGTTTCTTCATGCACTCTGGGGCGGCATGATCTTTGACAAACCGGGGATCCTCGTAGGTTACAGAGGTCTGAACGCCGCACTCCTCTATATGCACTGCAGCGGAGAAAAGGATGGGGAGCTGATGATGGATGTTCAACTTATTGACGAGCATGAAGGCCCGACAAACATAGACGTTCTACACGAGAAGGATAAAATGAAAATCTTCGCATGCTCCGGTGCAAAGAAACGCGTGATGATGTACGAGCTGAAAAAAACCGAAGCGTATCCGTGAGCAAGGTGGAAAGGAACGGATATAGGTGAACAAGAAAACGCACACCAATCCCTTGCCCAAGCAGGAAATTGAAGAGCTGGGCAAGAACCTGCACAAAGTGTCAGCGAGCGTGAGCACGATCCGCTTCACGGAGGAGCTCAAGGAGCTGGCATATGAGAAAAAGCGGAGGATATCACTGTAGATTTGAAACAGGGACTGAAAAAAACTAACGTAGTATCATTAATTTTCGTATATTGAGGTCAACAGCATGTTAGGACAGCATTATTTTGGTATCTATGAAAAAGCATTTCCTTCGGACATGAGCTGGGAGGAGCGGTTCTCCGCCGCGAAAAAGCTCGGCTTTGACTATATTGAGTTGAGCATCGACGAGAGCGATGAGAGACTTTCCCGCCTGGATTGGACACCGAAAGAGACGGAAGAGCTAAGACACTTAGCTGCAGAATACGAGCTCCCTTTTCGGTCCATGTGTCTCAGCGCACATCGAAGGTTCCCCTTCGGGAGCGAAGACGAGCAAATTCAAACCCGAGCACGGGAGATCATGGAGAAAGCAATCGGGCTATCGGAACGCCTCGGCATTCGGGTCATCCAACTGGCAGGATATGATGTTTACTATGAAAAATCGTCTTCGGCATCCGTCCGCCGCTTTCGCGCCGCCATGTTGTGGGCAGCGCAGCTGGCGGAACAGGCTCAGATGATGCTGGGAATGGAAATCATGGACACCTGCTTCCTGAATTCCATTTCCAAGCACATGTCGTATGAGGCCATGATTCACTCCCCTTGGTACCGAGTTTACCCGGATCTCGGAAACCTGAGCGCGTGGCCGGAGAATGACGTCGAAGTTGAGCTGGCGCAAGGGATCTCCAGCATTGTGGGGGTTCATCTGAAGGATACACTTGCGGTGACCGATGACTTCCCAGGACAATTTAAGGGTGTTCCCTTCGGGAGCGGATGTGTGGATTTCCCAGCCCGCTTTGCACAGCTGGAGCGGCTTGGATATCGTGGACCGTATATGATGGAGATGTGGCACAGCGGCAAAACACGCGACTGTGCGGAGATAGCAGCTGCAAAAAAATGGATGGAAGAGCAGTTTCGCTTGGGAGTACCATCTCTTACCGACAGCTGCCAGCGGGGGTGCGTATGCTTGAAGAATTAAAAGAACAGGTATGGAGAACAAATTTACTTCTACCCAAGTATGATCTGGTGACCTTTACATGGGGAAATGTTTCGGGCATTGACCGAGGCAGGGGACTGGTTGTGATCAAACCCTCCGGGATACCTTATGAGCAGATGAGCAAGGACGATATGGTTGTGATCGACTTTGACGGGCGTGTTGCGGAGGGCAAATGGAAACCATCCAGTGATGCGCCCACCCACATGGAGCTATATCGCGCGTTCCCGGACTGCGGCGGCATCGTCCACACTCATTCCCGTTGGGCTACCACTTTCGCTCAAGCCGGGATGGGAATCCCTGCCATGGGTACTACCCACGCAGATTATTTTTACGGCGACATCCCCTGCACCCGGAAGATGACCGAGGCCGAGATTGCGGGCGAGTACGAGAAGGAAACCGGCAAGGTCATTGTCGAGACCTTCAAGGATAAGAATCCGACCGCCACTCCCGGCGTCATCGTCCACAGCCACGGGCCTTTTGCATGGGGCATGGATGCCATGAACGCGCTGCATAACGCGGTAGTCATGGAGGAGGTCGCTTTCATGGACTGGCACGCCATGACGATCAATCCGGAAAAAAGCAGCATGCAGCAGGAGCTGTTGGACAGGCATTATCTGCGCAAGCACGGCAACACCGCCTATTACGGACAGAATAAATGAACAAATTCTATTCATATATACCGTAAAGGATTTGGATAGCCTATCAGTGTTAGAGTTTACGGGCTACTACAAAGCATGGCGGCGGTTTGTCATAGCATCTCGGCTTGGCCATACTCCCACCGAGAATGATTTAGTTGTTGGCAATATGGCTGGAGGCGGAGCAAACCTCAAAAGCAAGTTTTCTAAATTTAGACGGGCAAATAAGTCCGTAGCAGAGGTTATGTCAATAATGAAGCACGACCTCACCAGCACTAATCTTGGATTGCGGTATGCGTTTTTGACAGAAAAGGCGTTATCTAAATTAACATTGATTGATACCAAGATGGTAAAAAGAAAGGATGCAGTATGACAAGAAATGATTTCCTTAATGATGTAACCGAATGATGGGAGCTGCTTGACCGCTGCTCCGATAAGGGATGTTATATCTGCAAAGACATCATCGACTCCGACCAACTTGACGAGTATCGCGGACCTCATGCGGGACATGAACGTGAACAGACTGAAGATGATCATATCCGCTGATGGCGAGACCGCAAACAGCGAGCTCAAAGCCTTCCGGGAAAAGGTGCTTGCAGAGGCCGGGGAGGTGCTTGACCTCTATTTTTCCCCCGATACATACCTCGAAGTCGTACTTAAAGGAGTAAATAAGGGCTGCGCACTGAAAAAGGTGTGAGAATACTTCGGCTGCGATATCGGCAGCTCCGTCGCAGCGGGAGATGAGGAAAACGACCTTGAAATGATAAAGGCGGCGGGGATCGGCTGTGCCGTGGCAAACGCGGTGCCAAGCGTAAAGGCCGCCGCGGCATTTGTCACGCATAACGATTGCGAGCATGACGGTATTGTAGAGATCATCGACAGGTTCGTTATCGTCTGAACGCTATTCGGCCCTTGTGAAATACAGACTCTCGACGGGTATCCGGCAGGGATGGCCGCAGGGAGTCTGTATTTTTTAGATTGATCAAATTTCCGTCCCAAAAAATTTCCTTAAACCGAAAAATTTTTATTGAAAAAACTATAAATATATAATATACTGCTGGTATAAGCTTGGATAACTGAGACGGAAATTGATATGGAGGTTTGAAATGAGACTTACAAAGAGCGAACTGGAAGTTATGAACGTTATGTGGAAGGCCGGCAAGCCCCTTTCCCGCAACGAGATACTCGAGCTTTCCGTTGACAAGACGTGGAAGGACAGCTCCGTCCACATCATACTCAACGGTATGCTCAGGAAAGAGGCCATCCGCGAGGACGGCTTTACCCGCTGCGGCAAGGTCTGGGGCCGGCTTTACGCGCCCAACATCACGATGGAAGAGTATTATGCCGAGAACGTCTTCTCCAAGAGCGATATCAGCGCTCTGCCGCTGATGTTCTCCGCGATGATCCAGAGCGACGAGATCACCCCCGAGATGATCGACGAGCTTGAAAAAATGCTCGAGGAACGCAAGGAAGAATTGTCCCGGAAATGATTGTCAGCAGCTACTCCATACTCGCCTCGGTGATCGTCTATAACGTCTGCCTCTCCGCGGCCGCGCTCTTTCTGCGCAGGAGGGACATGCTTTCGCGGAACGTGGTATCCGTGCTGCTCCTGCTGATATTCCTCAGTGTACTCAGACTGGCGATCCCCGTCAGCATGGAGAGCGCCCATGTCATCGGGTCGGACAGTATCCTCCCGACGCTGTGCAGCTGGCTCGGACGGCCGTTCATCGGAGACATGATGGCGGGGGTGCTGCTGCTCGCCGTGTGGGCGGCGGGCGCGGCGGCAGTCATCGCGAGGTATGCCTTGTGCGACCTGCGCTTCCGGCGCGAGGCGGCACGCTATCAGCTGACGGAGCGCAAGGACATCCGCGCGCTGGCGAACGAGCTGGGCATTGACTGCGACGTCCGCGTCTCGTCCGACATAACTACGCCCTTTACGGCAAACGCGTTTCGCCCGGTGGTGTATCTCCCGGACGCCGAGCTGAGCCTTTATGAGTGGGAAGCGATCCTCAGACACGAGGCGGCGCACATCAGCGCCCATGACAACCTGATAAAGCTCCTGCTCCTTTTATCCGAGGCGGTGTTCTGGTGGAATCCGATGATACATGCCGCCGGGGAGGAGATATCTGATCTGCTCGAGCTTCGCTGCGATGAGAGGGCGACCGCGCATATGACGCCGCTTGAGCGCGTCGATTACTGCGAGACGCTCCTCAAGGTGCTGTCGCTGTACCAGCGGGGCAGGAGTCCCGCGGTAGCCAGCGCGGCGGTCAAGGCCGAGAAGCGCCTTCGGCGCAGGATAAGGCTGATCGTCGAGGGGAGCGGCTCAAAGAAAGACTCCATATTCCGGCGCGTGGGCTCCGGGCTGCTCGTTGCGCTTTTCATTGCGTCGTATTTTGTGATAATCCAGCCGCGCGGCTTCCCGACCGAGGAGGACATTCTGGGGGATGTACCCGCCGGAGCCGTCGTCGAGGATTACGGCGCTTTGGACGACGGGGACGTTTATCTTGCGGTGGAGGACGGAGAATATGTGCTGTATGTGACCGGCACGCGCGTTTACCCCGTACCCGAGGAACTTTTGCAGCCAAATATCATTTCGTTATTTGAAATTAAAGAAGGAGGAAGCTGAAATGAAACGTTTGGTAAGCCTTGCCCTCGCGCTCCTCTTGGCACTCTCACTCACGGCGACCGCATTTGCGGACTACACCGACGCGTCCGGCTATGACCCTGCACAGGATGAGCGGCTGTACACATCCTCGTCCGACGACGGCTCCGGCGTAAGCGTCCAAGCGGAGGAAACCAAAGTATATTACCGCACGGTGAACGGCAGAAAGCAGATGCGCATATGGTCGGTCACTTACTCGAAGTGGCTCACCGACTGGATAGACATCGGCCCGGCCGACTGAATCCCGCACCTCCCGCCCGGCACATAATAGCATGATATTATCCGAGGCACGACCCGGCAGCGAAGCCTGAACGCTTCGCTGCCGGGTCAATTTTTTCTCTGCTTGACAATAAATCGAAAAAAATTACACAAAAAAGAATGTATTTGCTTTACATGCCGCCTGAGAAATGGTACAGTATACATACATTAATACCGAAATCATTTGACAGTAAGGGAGAGAGAATATGACTGCATTTGACGGAATACTAATCAGCGCGTTTGTTACATTTGTCGGAATTGTTGTAGGGGCGATATTTGACAAGATAGGATTAAAAAAGGGGGCGACTATATGCCTTTGCGTACTTGTGGTCCTTATAATAATTGCATTCTTGTTAGGCTGGGAAAGCACTATTATTGATTCTTTTACAGGAACACAAAATGGAGGTACGGTCGGAGCTACTACTCCGCAACCTACAAATACAACGAAACTGCTTGATCCAAAACTCATGTACAGTTATGGCATAATCGAGAAGCTCGGCGACGCACCAAGTTCATCTGATTTTGAAATCGTCTGGACTGAGACATTTACCGAACCGGCTGATTTCGCATACCTTCCAAACTATGAGGTCAAATATGTCAAATCAAGTAAGGGATACGGAGTGTTCTTCTATTCCGCGCCGATAGGTACCGACGAATACAGAAGAGGTATCGACCTTCTGGAGGGGACGGAGGTAGTGGTACTCGCGGAGCAAAACGGGTTTTCGTGCGTGATCTATTATAAACAGAGCAGCGGACATTATCACGCCGGCTGGGTAAATTCAAAGTGGCTGGTGGACAAATACTGACCGCCGGCGAACAGTCCCGCGGGTAAGCAAAGAAAAGGTATTTCCTCACACTGAGATAAAGTCAAGGCCATCGGTCGGAGCGATGGCCTTGACTTTTTTGGACATAAATTGTGCATGCTGCACTAAAACTATGAATATATTTTTACTTTACAGAATTGAGGATTAATGTTAGATTATATGTAGGATGATGAAAAAATAATTATAAAAGCAAAGCATAATTGTGGACCCTGCAATGTCGTTATTCCCGCAAGGGCCCGGCGGGGGTAATTACAATAAAACAAAATATTAAAAGAAAGGGTAGAAAACGATGAAAAAAGCAATAGCGTTAACAGTTGTACTTGTGTTGGCACTGTCACTACTGTCTGCAAGCGCATACGCAGACGTCAATTTTACCCCTACAGGAGAGTGCGGATGGTATACTGATGATGGGTATGCTTTCAGCATTGGTCACACCACTTATGAAATGCCATATGGTACTGTTTGCAGCAGGACGAGCTATGCGAATTACTATAGCTATGTTTTCCCAATTCAGTATATACTCACGGATTTTGCGGACTATCACCAGACATGGGGCTTTAACCCACAAGGAATAGATGGGTCATTTGGAGCAAATACAGCCTCGGCTGTGTCTTATTTTCAAAACAGATACGGCCTGCAGGTAGACGGCTGCGTGGGTGATGAAACATGGTCCGCGTTTGTAGACAGATGGGTCTTTGGTGCGAGCTACTAAAAAAGTGCGAAAATTAATAACTGTCATACTGATATTGGCAGTTGCTGCGCTGTGCTTCGGATGTGGGCGGGGGGAAGCTCCCGCCTCCCCCGAGAGCGGCGGCACACTGACCGCCCCGGATATCGACACGATCTCCGCCGATGACGGGGACGGAGTTGTCGTACTCAAAAAAGAGGCCCTGCGTCTGCCGGACGATGCCGCTGCGGTACATCTGACGGCTCAGGCGGGCGGGTGTGTCTACCTGTGCTGCCGGGATAAAGACGACGGATACTTTTTCTGCCGTGTCGACGACAGGCTGAACATTACCCGGCTCGACACAAGGTACGATGAGCCGATAGAAAACTTTGCGGCGAACGACAGCGGCGACCTGTTCCTGCTCAACACCGACGCCGAGGGGAAAAAGCGCATAGAGTGCCTGTTCAGCGACGGAGAGCATAAAACAATCACGCCCAACATCATTGCCGACGAGGGGGTGATACTCTCGTTTACGGCGGTGAAAAAGGGCTTTATAGTCGATAACATGCGCGAGCTTCTTGCGCTGGACACGGACGGGAAGCTCATAAAAAGCTTTGGAAAATACCAGAGCGGGGCGTGGTTGGTCCGGCTGAGCGATGACAGAGTGTTTGCCGTTTACTCGGGTAGCGCGGCCTCCGGCGCAGGGAACTCCGTGACCCGTCCGGCGAGGATAGACAGAATAAACGGCAGCTTTGCCGTTGTCGGAAGCACGGAGCTTGCGGCAGCCTGTACCGGCTTTTTCGGCGGCACGGGTGAGACGCTTTTTACGTCCATCGGCAGGAACGTGTATGAATATGACTACTCGACCGGTTCACTCACGCTGAAATTTGACGCTGGGACGAGCTATCTTTTCCCTGAATATTATATCGGGCAGGAGCGGTATTTCGCTCTGGAGAGGGGCAAGCCGGTGATACTCTCCGCGCGGCGTGACAGAGAGGTCAGACAGCTGACTCTTGCGGGCTATGATATTGATCAGCGGATAGATACCGTTGTGCAGATGTTCAACGCGGCAAACAGCGGTTATATCATTACCGTTGACGACTATGTGCGCTTCGACGAATATGAAGATCAGGACGCGGGAAAGCTCCGCTTTGCCGCCGATATCATATCGGGGAACACGCCGGATATCTATGTCATGAGTGCCGACACGGCGCAGAAGTACGCGGCAAGGGGTTTGCTTGAGGACCTGATGCCGTACTTTGACGGCGAGGCCGGGACCGGCGTGCTATTTGATAAGCTGACTGAGCTGACTCTTTCCGACGGGAAAATGTTTCTGTGCATACCGGCGTTTTCGGTGAAGGTCATATCCGGCCCGGCGGACGAGATATCCGCGCCGTTCACGATAGACAAGCTGTTTGAGATGACGGAGCGGTACTCGGCTCAGACGGTCTTCGGCAGGCGCATGACACGGACAAAATTCATGGAAAACGTGCTGATGTCCATGCACGGAGAGCTGTACTCGCCGGAGAGCGGGACGTGCAGCTTCACCAGCAAGGAGTTTATAAAAATTCTGGAGATAACAAAATCGCTCCTTGACGAGTCCGAATGGGTCAGCGGCGAGTACGGAAACGCGGCGGCGGGGAAGCAAATGCTGCTGACCGAGTGGCTCGGCCCGTATTTTGTGGATTATATAGCGATACATAATACCGTTTTCGGCGGCAGCGCGTGCATTACGGGCTTCCCCAGCACACAGGGCCATGGGGCGGCGATATTGCCGCAGTTCACCTTCGGAATGTCCTCGGCAAGCGGGAACAAGGATGGCGTATGGGAGTTTTTCAAATATCTGCTCTGTGAGGACACTCAGGCCGGCTTTTTCGGCAGATGGTGCTTCCCGGCCAATGCCGCCGTGTTTGCCGCTTTTTCGGAAGCATATCTCAAAAGCTATGCGGAAACGCCTACGACGCTCGTCTCGGGCGACTATAAGCTCAAAGGAGCCATGAGCGAGGGAGAAGCACGGAAGGCCGTGCGTGAGCTTATCGGCGGCATTGACTCCCTCGCGGTCTATGACCGCGCCGTATTCGACATAATTATGGGATCCTGCGGGGCGTTCTTCTCGGGCGACAAAAGCGCGGAGGAGACCGCCGAGGTCATTCAATCGAGGGTATCCATATATCTGGCCGAACAATACGGCTGAGTGTTTTGAGATCGGCAGAAAACGGACTGACATTGCCCGGGGAATTGCAGGATCGTGGCGGAGCTTGTACAAAGTGCCCATTATGACGCGGAGAAAACAAATCACAGGCACGACGCCGCACGGCCGCTCACGGCCGGTAAGAAGGAGGCCGGAAATGAAGAAAATACTTGCACTGCTATTATGCCTTGCGCTGCTGTTCACCTCCGGGTGCGGCGGCAGCGGAGGGATACATAAGGACGCCGTTGACGTCTCCGGGCTGGCCTTGGAGCCGGCGCGGCAGCGCTACTCCTTTGAGTTCACGGATTTCCCGCAAAGCATGTGGTTCGGCATGAGCAGCATCGCGGCCGTGGACGGCAAAATATTCCTGCTCGGGATGATGGGCGGCAGCTACCTCTACAGTCTCGATACCGACAGCCTGAGTCCGGTGCTGCTGGCCTCCAGGGAGGACGAGAGCGAGCAATGGTACGCCTACTGCGCCATGGGCGGGAGGCTCTATGTCCTCGACTCCGCGAACCGCCGCCTCATCGAGTTCGGCACGGACGGGGAGCGGCTGCGAGCCATCGCCATCCCCGGCGACCTGTTCGTCAGCGATATCGCCTCGGACGGGGAATATATCTACGCTCTGGGCAGCGGGATGGTCACCGCGCTGCGTCCCGGCGCCGACGCGGCGGAGCAGGTATTTTCCATCGGGATATCCCCGTATGCTTCCATCGCGGACGACGGCGCGGGCCGGGTATTCGTCGCGTGGAGGGACGGCGAGACACAGGCGCTCAGCGAGATCGACGCGGAAAAGCAGCGTCTGGGCGAGACGTCGTACTTCAACACCGACTGCGCGATAGCCGGCACCGGCCGGGACTGGGACATATATCTGCGTATCGGCGGCGCGCTGTACGGCTATCGGCTCTCGGACGGGAGCATGGAAAAGCTGCTGTCCGGCAGCGCGTAATCCGCGCAGGAAAGCCCCATGCAGCAAGCCGTGACGAGCACAGCTGCGGCAGCAGCCTGCCAGAACCGGACGGCTTTCGGGCGCAGCGAAAGCAGCAGCGCAAGTCCATAGAGAAAGACCGCTGCTGCGATCAGATATCCGTTTTCAAGATAAAGCGCCGCGAACGGGAGCTTTGCCGCGCTCCGCACGAGCAGCAGCACCAGCCGCACCGGCCAGCTCAGCGCCCACGCGCAGACGCCTGCGGCAG
>OIYS01000634.1_pt1 | contig 22669 bp, 20 predicted proteins | sample 1588271 | NCBI WGS metagenome assembly OIYS01 (sample SAMN03283286) | human gut metagenome | biome: human-associated habitat; material: feces | host: Homo sapiens | place: Peru | collected 2012
TTGTTATATTATAAGATTTGATTATATTGTTAAATGACATTGAGGAATATACTGTCCCTTGATCTGTGTGAAAAATTGTGTCGAGGTCTTTATATCCTCTTTTTATTTTTGTATTTAACATATTATTTAGGGCACTGATATGATTGCTATTTCCGTTACCAAACATTGATTCACGTACATCGTACCCAACTATTTCATTATTGAATATATCTAAATAAAATGTCCAATCATATGCTTTTCTTTTAAACCAAATTCTAGTTGTATCTGAAACTATTTTTTCAAAAGGCCTATTGGTTTTCCAATTTCCATTTATTAAATTATTATATTTAATTGATTCTACTCCAGGCTTTTTATAAGTAGAGTAATGTTTAGCTTTTGATTTGATATTTAATATTTTACATATTCTATGAATCAAATTATCTGATACTATCCAACCTGTTTCACGTCTAATTATGGCATTTATTCTATGATATCCATAACTAGGTTTTCTATTATGTATATTCTTAATTAATTCTCCTAAATCTCTACGATTAATTTCATATTTGTTTAGAATATCTTTATTTTTTAACCATTTATAATAACCACTTCTTGAAATTCTCATGATATCACACAATGATTTTACAGAATAAACTTTACTTAGTAATTCAACTATTTCAAACTCTTTTCGTTTTATTTCTTGAATGCTACAATTGAACCATCTCCTTTCACAAGGTATCCTTTTTTTAATCTTTCATTCTCAATTCTTAATCTCATATTTTCATATTCTAATTCTTCTTCTCTCGATTTAAAGTGCTTTGTCACAAAATATTTGGACATTGGATTTCCCGGTCTATTTTTATTAATTAATGCTTCTTCTCCATATTCTCTATATTTGATAATCCATCCTCTTAACATTCCACTTGATATATTATATTTTCTTGCTATTTCATAAGATGATTTGCCATCTAAAACTTCTTTTATTATTTTTAATTTATCTTCTTTAGACCAATATCTATTTGGTCCTTTTCTTATTCTTGTCATATTTACCTCCTATTTTATTATAACAAAAAAGTAGACAGTTTTTTTCTGTCTACTTTTATCTTACAACTTCACAAATAATTGGTAGTTTTATTTAATATTTATATTTTATTTGGTGATGCATAAAAAAAACAATCTTCAGGAATGTTGTGTAACATCAAGGCAACAGCTATTTTAATACCTAGGGATATATCTGCATAGCTAGACATAAATGATGCTATACCCTCCGGAAAATTATGAACCATTAATGCTATCATATTTAATATTCCTAATTTATACAAACTTTTTTCATTTTTTGAAAATTTAACAATAAATTTATTAATTATCAATATAATTAATGTTCCCAGTAAGAAGAAAACAATTAAAATTAAATTAGTTGTAAAAGCTGAATAGGTTTTTAAAAGATTAATAAATGACTCAGGTATTAATTCAAAGATGCTTATAGATATCATTATAGCAAGCGAAAAGCTTAAACATAGAGTAATAAATTTGTTTTGGTTTTCCTTTTTAATATTAATGAATGAAAATAAACCACCAATCATAGTTGCAAACCCTGCCACTGAAGAAATTATTAATGCATATATTAGTTTCATGTAACCACCAATTAATTATATGTTTTATACATAATTTATATTTTGAAATTAATTAAAAGGTAATAATTACCAAACTAATTAGGGGTATTTTTCCTATTTCTGTCCATACTATAAATAGGAGGTAAGATTATGGAAAGAAATTCAAGCAAAGCAAAGAATTCTAATTCAGCAAGAGAAAAAGCACGTAAATCAAGTGCTAGATGTTCAAATGCTAGAAATAACAGAAAATAATTTTACAAAAATAAAAAGGAATGATTTAAAATTCCTTTTTTTCATGGGGATGATTCTTGTAATCATTCTTTATTTTTTCATTACTTAAATGAGTATATATTTGAGTAGTTGATATATCGCTATGCCCTAATAGTTCTTGAACTATTCTTAAATCAGCGCCATTATTGATCATATGAGAAGCAAATGAGTGTCTTAAAGTATGGGGTGATATATCTTTTTTTATATTTTTTTCAAAACATATTTTTTTAATTATCTTAAAAAAGCCTTGTCTTGTCATTTGTCTACCAAAATTATTCAAAAAAACATATTCAGAGATATTATTTTTAAGGATTAAATTGCGGTAGGTTGTAATATAATCCTTTAAGTATGCCGAGGCAACTTCTCCAAACGGAATTAATCTTTCTTTACTTCCCTTTCCATAAACACGAATTAAATCATCAGTAAAAGAAATATTTGATATTTTTAAATTTATAAGTTCAGATACTCTAAGGCCTGTTGAATATAGTAATTCAAGCATAGCTTTATTACGATAATCCAAAGGTGTTTTTGTTGGTATATCAAGAAGAATGTCTACCTCCTCTATTGTTAAAAAATTAGGTAATTTTTTTCTTAATTTTGGCTGAGATATATCTTCAGTTGGATTTATTTTAATCCTACCAATAAAATTTAAATATTTATAAAAAGTTTTTAATACTGTCAAATAATGAGCTCTTGTGGTATCACTCTTCTCTCTATTCATTTCCAAGAATTTTTTTACATCTTTTCTAGTTACATTAGTAGTATCTTTTTTGGATAAAGAATTTAAAAATAATTGTAAATTTTCTTCATATGATTTGACAGTATTTTCGCTTAATTTTCTTTCATATTTTAAGTAATCTAAGAAATCTAAAATATTTTGATCTTCCATAAAATCACACTCGCTAAAATAATTATATCTCTAAAATCATTTTTTGGCAAAGTATGATATAATAAATAAAGGTGATTTTATGGAACTACTAGCTAATATGTTAAGACCTAAAAAACTATCCGAAGTTATTGGCCAAACTCATTTAATTGGTAAAGATAAAATAATAACAAATATGATCCAAAACAAAAAGCTTTTTTCAATGATTTTATATGGTCGCCCTGGCATTGGTAAAACAAGTATTGCCAATGCTATAGTTGGTGAACTAGATATTAAGTATCGCTTTTTAAATGCAACAGTAAACAATAAAAATGATTTTGATATAGCCATTGAAGAAGCGAAAATGTATGGCGAAATGATACTCATAATTGATGAAATACATCGTATGAATAAGGATAAGCAAGATATTCTTTTACCGCATATCGAATCAGGGTTAATTATTTTAATTGGGTTAACTACTTCCAACCCATACCATAAAATTAACCCTGCAATACGAAGCAGGTGCCAAATATTTGAATTACATGATTTGACTGATCAAGAATTATTGGAAGGCTTAAAAAAGGCCACAAAGTTTTTGAAAGATGTAAAGATTGATGATGAGGCTCTTTCTTTTATAGTATCTTATGCAAATGGTGATTTAAGGAGCGCTATCAATTTTCTAGAAATTGCATATTATTCAAGTAATAATAAAGTTATAACAATTGATTTATTAAAAAAGATTAATTCTAAAGCTGTTTTCTTACATGACAAAAATGAGGATGGACACTATGATGTATTAAGCGCCTTTCAAAAATCGATTAGAGGAAGTGATCCTGACGCTGCTATTCATTATTTAGCGAGATTAATAGTGGCTGGGGATTTAGACAGTATTTATAGACGGTTATCAGTTATTGCTTATGAGGATATTGGGCTTGCTAATCCAAGCATTGGTCCAAAGTTAATGGCTGCTATTCACGCCGCCGAACTAGTTGGTCTTCCAGAGGCTAGAATTCCTCTTGCTGAAATTACTATTGAAATGAGCTTATCACCTAAAAGTAATAGTGCTTATTTAGCGCTAGATTCAGCCATTAAAGATATAGAAAGCGGTAATTCTGGCAGAGTGCCTGATCATATAAAAACCTCTTCTAAAACATATCTTTACCCTCATGATTATCCAAACGATTATGTGTATCAAGAATACTTACCAAAAAAACTTGCTGATAAAAAGTATTACACACCTAAAAAAAATGGCTATGAAGCGACAATTAAAGCCATTTATGATAAATTAGAGAATATAAAAAGCAAAAATAATCATTCATAATTAAATGAATGATTATTTTTTATTAATTTTCTTTTCTTCTTTTAATTTTTACTAAACCTAATAAAATAGATGACAATCCTAATACGCTTAGCCAAGAATTTGTATCAATTCCAGTTTTAGGAGGCTCTATATCTCCTTCACCAGCTGACACATAATATACTTTTATAACATTTTCATCGTTATTGTTTGAAATAGTAAGTGGAAGATTATCTACTTTATCTAAAGCATAATATGTTGGCATTTTATCAGTATATGTTTCAACAACATCTAAGAAAGATTGATTTGTAAACACATCAGTTTTAGAACTATCTATTTCGCCATCTAGATAATATAAAACACTATAAGAAAGGTCAGTTCTTTTATTATATTTAAATACAATTTCGTTTAATGCTTCATTGTAATGAATTGTTAATGTTTTTCCCTTATCTTTAGTGGTATATCCATCAATATCTATTGGATATTCTTTAACCTCGCTCATATAAGTTTGATTTTCAACTATTTTGCGTGGTGCGATTTCTTTATTATTCTCAGCATCAATGTATTTTACAACATATCTTAAATCATTTCTTTTCTCGTATAAAAATGCTATAACATTCTCGCCTTCATCACTAATTGTAATCATTTTAATTGGCTCTGAAACAAGTTTGTATCCATCTATTTTAATATATTCTTCTTTTATAACATCTTTGTATTTTAGATTTCTTACTACCTTGTTATCACTAATTGAATTGCCTGTTTTTTTATCCAAATATTTAACTGCATAACTTAAATTATCTTTTATTTTGTAATAAAAAACTATTTCATTGTTTTCTACATCAATTTTAAGTTCTTTGGTTTTTTCATCATCTAATACATAGCCTTTTATATCTATGGCATCTTCTTTTACAACATTCCTGTATCTTTGATTTTTTACAACTTTTTCATTCTCTAGAGACTTACCAGTTTCTCTATCTAAGTATTTTACTGTGTATTCTAAATCAGTTCTAATGGTATATCTAAATACTATTTCATTATTTTCGGTATTTATTTCGATTGATTTAGTATTATCACCCATTAATATATAGCCTTTTATTTCAATTGCTTCTTCAGTATGAATAGATTTATATTCTTTATTTTTAATAGTTTTAGAGTTTGCAATTTCATTATTAGTTTCATCATCAACATAACGTACTGTAACACTATATTTCTTTCTTGGGTATAAGAATTCAATTACTTTATTTTCTTCATCAATAACCACATCTTTAGTGCTTTCTTCGGGCATTAAATAACCTTTTAAAGCTGGTTTAGCAGTAAGATGAACATTTTCCATATAAGTTATATTATCAAACTTTTCATCGTCATATAAAGGTGTTCTGTCAACTAAATCAAGATATCTTACAGTGTATTTGAAATCAGTTCTCTTGTAATAACATACATTAATATAATTATCCTGATCTTTAACTACATATGAACCACTTTCATGCATGTTAGATGAACTAACTACACCATTTTTATAGCCAAAACTTGGCTTATAAGCATTTAAAATATCATCATTTAATGTCACTTCGTCTAAAAATGTCTTATTTTCTTCAGTAGCACTACCAAGTTTATTTGAATTATCTTGTGAATCTTTAAAGTAATTAATCGTATATTTTAAATTACTTTTTTTAGTGTAAATTATATTTATAATATTTTTTTCGTTATCAATATTAATCACAAAGTCTTTATTTTCATTAATAGTGTTATATCCATCTGGCTTTTTTAGATTTTCGTCAACATTAATTAGTGTTCCAACCTCACCTTTTCCATTTAATCTATACAGTAAATTATCGTCTGACATACTGTCTTTATAATAATTAACTTGATAGTTACTTAAATTGTAATAAACTGATGAACTTTCAGAAATTTTAACAGAGTCTTTAGAGTTATTAGGCTTATCATATGAAACTTCCGCATATTCATTAGTTTCATTCCATCCATTTGAAAGATCGCTTTCTAAAGCTTTTATTTTAAAACTTACACTACTACCAGTTTCAGTAATATTACCTATATCAAATGTTATTTCATTATCATTAATTGTAGCATTGGAAGGTGAAGCACTTCCAGGTATATATTCAAATCCTTCTTTTATTACATCTTTTATTTTAGCATTAGTTCCAGCTGGTGATGTAGTTGTAATATTACTAGTTATAGCTTTAAAATCATCATTTAACTTATTTCCTGTATTAGCTAAATAAAAGTAACTAGGTTTTGTAGCAATATTTTGTAATAACATTTTCTCGTCTTTATATTTATATTCTGGATCAAATCCAAAGCCTATTGTAAAAATATCATCAACGATACCTTTTGCATAATTTGCAGCGTTCATAGTATCATTAACATAATTTTCAGTAGTCCATTCTAAATCACCTGGTAAATCATAACTTTCTGGCATTCCGTCAGTAAGTAAAATAATATGTTTTGAGTCTTTACCATTCAATTTATTAGCTGCTAAACGTAATCCAGCGGCAATATTAGTAGCAGACTCAAGACCTGAAAATTCATCTTCATAAAAATGACTCTCTTCAGCAGAAAAATCAGATTTAGTAAAAGCTTCCGATTTAAAATCCCTTTGTAACTTGGCATTGTTCCCAAATTCAACTAAGGCTATTTTTGCTTTTGGATATTTCTTTAATAAACTCTTAGAAAATTCAATTGCTTTTTCTTTAGCAATATTTATTTTGTAATCATATTCACATTGCCAATCATATTCACATTCATTCTTTGACATTTTCCATGCCATAGTTGTTGATATATCCAATACAAAAACTATATAAGGCACGGCTTCTTTAGATTCTGATGTAGTAACATTTTTGCCTTTAACGTCTAATGTAACTAAGTATTCGCCAACAACATCTGTTTTACTTACTGTCTTAGTTAATTTAACATCTCCTGGTTTAGATAATGAGCCATTATCATTTACAGGATCTTTAATGTCCCAAGTTTTATTAGTATTTGCTAATACTATTCCATAATTTCCAAAATTTGAAAAAAGAATTGCAAATACCATAAAAATTCTTAATAAAAAATCAAATTTAGTATTCTTTTTCATAGTTTTCCTCCTTAATTAATTTTTTTGCACTTATGACTAAAAATGAATTTGCCGGTTTATAATAACATGTTTGTAATGTGATAATTTTATCATTTTTATTCACTGAAACATGAGTATCATAAATACTTTCTTCCTTGAGCCAATTTAAGTGTGTAATCCAATCGGAATCATTAAAACTAACAATAGTGTGAGGATATTTTTTAGCCTTTTTGATCATTATCGAAAAAATCTCCCACTTAGTCTCTTCAGAATTTAGATTTAAATAAATATACTTATTTTTAATATAAAAATTCTCATTTAAATAAAGTTCCAAATCATGAAAAACTGCATTTTTTAATGTTCTCGAATTATGACCATATATTAATAATTTACGGTCTATAATATTGTTACGATAATCTAAAAACACCTTGTCTGGATATTTTAAATAAAATTTATTATCATTTGCCTGAAATATTTTTGTATTAATATTTGTGTTAGGAATTTTTATATATCCTACGATATTTTCATCTTTTATTTTGTCACTCTCTTTTTTATCTGTAACAATATCTTTATTATATTCGTTACTCTTAATAGTAGATACAACCTTATCATTGATGCTAATATTCTTATATCCAAAAGTAAATAATATTATTATCAATAAAAAGCTTGCCAGAACAACCTTTAAATTTTTCACAAAGGTCCACACTCCCTTTTAAGAATATTCGAACACACAATTAATAGTACCATATTAAAACGTAATGTCAACACTATTTGTCTTATAATGTCGTTTTAACGAATTAAGTCACTAATCACATGGCTAGCAATTATAAATCCTGCAGCATTCGGTACAAAAGGTGTACTTCCTGGTACTCTATCGGAAACTTTTCTAGGAAGTTCATCACTTGCTAAAACAACACAGTTTTTTAAATTAATATGTTCATCTTTAACGATTTTTCTCATTACTTTAGCAACTGGATCATTCATAGTTTTATCTAAAGTAGTAATTTTTAGTTTGGTCGGATCAAAACGATTACCTGTACCAAGGCAAGTTATTAGTTTTCTATTATTATTAAAAGCATATTTTATAATATCTTTTTTAGTGGTTATCGTATCACAGGCATCAATTATATAATCATAATCATTAAGTATTTCCAAATTATTTTTAGTAAGAAAAGTAGCCAGAGCCGTAATATTACACTCAGGATTTATGCTTTTTGCTCGTTTTTCGGCAACATCAACTTTTTTCAAACCAATATTATCCATATTAGTAATAATTTGCCTATTAAGATTAGTAATATCTACATTATCATTATCTATAATTTTGATGTTTTTTATACCACTTCTTACTAGACCTTCTAAGACTGCTCCACCTACTCCTCCAACACCAATTAGTACGATTTTAGCGTTTGCTATTTTTAAAAAATCACTTTCACTAATTATTTTTTTTAATCTATCAAATTGCACAATATCACTCCATTAAAAAACCCAAAAGGTAGTTTGCTGTGATAAAAAACCTGCACACGCAAGGTGGGTATGCACATGACTATCTTTAGGATCCTAATTCACTTAATGGATTAGTCTTCAACACGGATAATCAATTAGATTCCCTTATATATCACTTAGTCGGTTTTATGAAAAACAAACTATCCTTCCAGGTATTAATATTATAACACATTTTCTAATTCTAATACATAAAATTTATCATCTTTACATTTAATTAACTTCTGATTTCCAGCATTTTGAAACGTCGCAACTTGAACTATAAGGAGTTGGGTTTGGCATATCCATTTTAATGATCATAGGAATTTTAAAAGCGCTTCCAAAACCTACACAACTTCCTGGTTGCAATACTTTTTGCTTTTCTATTACATCACTTGATATATTTGGTAACATTTCTTCAATATATTTTATGTCTTTAGGATGGGTCATTTTAAAAATCAAAAAGTTTGAACATTGAGCAATAACGGTATCAGAAATTTCAACTGGTCTTTGGGAAATAATGTCAAGTAAAACTCCATATTTACGTCCTTCTTTAGCAATACGGTCAAAAATATTATAACCAATCAAGAAAGTATCAATATCTTTTTGAATATATCGATGGGCTTCTTCTAAGAACAAATGATATGGTTTACTTGCTCTATCTTTCATTTTTTTAGAAGCTTCAAATAATAATCTTGAAAATATTTTAACAATTACTTTGGCGTAAACATCATCAATATCTTCCAAATTTATATTAATAATTTGAGCTTCAGCACCATTTATTTTAGACAAGGAATCAATATATTCATTTACATCCCAATACTTATCTCCTGAAAAGTAAGAGCCAACTTTGCTAGTAATTATACTATTAATTCTTACTTTCAAAATTATAGCGTCAGAATAAAGATTTTCATTTCCTTGAAATCCTTCACTAATTAATGTGAATTCTAAAGCTTTTCCAAAATCCTTAATAGAATAATAACTATTATCTGGAACGACTATGTTTTCAATATCATCTTTAATATAACTTAATATATAGTTAGTAATCAAAACACTTTCCCCAAAATAGCCATTCGAATCAATTTCAAAACATTCACTAAATGTTCTAGTGTAACCTAATCCAGGTATCACTGAATCAAAGTTAAATTCCTGGGTATTACATACTTCGATAATAGTGAATATTTCATTTTTTTTACTAGCTGTTGTTTGATTAGAAAATAAAACTGCTAGTAATGCTTTTGCAATTAAATGATTTTTATAAATTCTTGCTTCTTCGTTATTTTGGGCAAATATCTTGGCTAATCTTATCGTTCTTTCAATTATTGGAAGTTGGCTGTGATTTGTAGCTTGTAACATTAAAGCCCAATCATCAAGGGTTAATAAATGAGTTGGAATATCAAGCTTAAAATCATTTGCTGACTCCACATTAGTAGTAATAAATTTATAATTATAATTAGGATCAATTTGATTTAACGAGCTGAATGCATTTTTATACTCGCCATATGCATCAAAGAAAAATAATTTTGCTTTAGCTGTGTGCATATTGGGATTTGCAAATATATTTTGAACAATTCTTGAAACACCACAAGATTTACCACTACCTGAATTACCAAATATCGCTAAATGGTTTGAAAATAACGCGTTGATTTCCGGATAAATAGTAAAATTTTTATAGGTTGCACTACGGCCAAGTTCAAATGATTTATCACTTGGAGAGCCTATTAATAAAAGCAGCTCAGAATTATTAATTATTCTTATTTTTGAAGACAATAATGGTTTTCTCATAATACCATTTAAATATCTTCCATTTACATACTCACCTAGAAATCTAATTTTCATAGTTTTATCATTTAACTCAGTAATTTCTCCTAATATTCTTTGATCTTGCGATTCAAAAATAACATGAACATTCATTAAATCTGCTGATATATTGCCTTGTGAAATATTTTCAACCTCTGCAATATTATCAGAAATGTAAAGTATCCTTCCAAACATAATAGTCACCTCTTATTATGAATAAATTATAACATACCCATAAAAAAAAGTAAAAATTAATTTACTTTCTAATTGTTTAATTTATCATTTAATAACTCTTTTGTAATAACAGGATTAGCTTTTCCTCTAGTTTCTTTCATAACTTGGCCAACAAAAAAGTCAAAAAGATTAGTTTTACCAAGCTTATACGCTTCAACTTGATTTTGATTATTACTAACTATTGTTTCAATTATTTCTTTTAAAACTGCCTTATCAGATATTTGACTATCTAATTTTTCAATTAATAATTTTGGCTCTTTTTTTTCAAGTAGAGCATTCGTAAATACTTCTTTGGCTTGTTTAGAAGAAATATTACCACTTAATATGGCGTCAATAATTTCTTTTAAGTAAACTGGAGTAATAAAGAATTCATCTATTGAAATATTTTCTTTATTTAATTCTCCAATTATATTAACACACAACCAATTAGAGGCCATAACCGCATCAATATTTAGCGCCAAACACTTATCAAAATAATCAGATATACTCTTTTCTTTAATTATAGTTTGAGCATCATTTTCTTTAACGTTTAAATCCATATATCTCTTTTTGCGTTCATATGGCAATTCTGGAATTTCTTTTTTTATTTCCTGAAGCCATTTGCTAGTTATTTTATATTTAGGTATATTTGGTTCAACAAAGTATTTATAATCAATGGCATCAACCTTTGAACGCATAAACTTAGTTACGCCGGCTTCTTCATCCCAGCGTCTTGTTTCTTGCTTTACTTCCTCAAAATAAGTGTTATTTTCTTTAGCTTTAATTTGTCTTTCAATTTCATAGTTTATGACATCTTTTACAGCACTAAATGAATTAACATTTTTAATTTCTACTTTAGTTCCCCAATTCATAGGATCAGTTGGATCTTTTTCACTATCCATTATTGAGACATTGACATCGCATCTGATTTGGCCTTTTTTACTATCAGCATCAGATATATTAGCATATCTGTAAATAAGACGCATATGTTCTAAAAAAGCTACAGCATCATTAGCGTTGTGCAAATCAGGTTCTGTGACTAATTCTAATAAAGGTACTCCTGCTCTATTATAATCAATCATACTATTATTTTCGTAGTGATCTAAAGAAGCAGAGTCTTCTTCTAGGTGAATATTATTAATTCTTATAGTTTTTTCTTCACCATTGCTAGTAAATTTTACTTCACCATCAATTCCTACCGGAATTGGCTTTGTATCTTGGGTAATTTGATATCCTTTAGGTAAATCAGGATAATAGTAGTTCTTTCTTTCAAAGTACATATATTCTGGTTGCTTACAAGACAAAATAATACTTGCCATTAGTGATTTTTTTACAGCTTCTTTATTTACAACCGGAAGTGTACCTGGAAATCCAAGATCAACTGGTCTAATATTACTATTAGCGTATTCTGTAAATTCATTTTTGGCTGCTGAAAACACCTTTGTGTTTGTTTTACTTATTTCACAATGCATTTCCAATCCAATGCAAGGTATATACTTCATTATTCTACCTCCTTGGCAATTTGATTTTTATAATCCATCGTTTGTTCTAAAGCGTAAGCGATATTAAGAATATTCTCATCATCATAACAATTTCCAGTAATATTTATACCAACTGGCAATCCAGATACAAATCCATCCGGAATAGTTATAGAAGGAAATCCACCATAATTTCCGATTTGAAGATGTTCATCAAGTGCTGTCAATTCATCACTTAAGGATTCGTTATCACTAAATTTCTTAGCTGGACCAATACCAACAGGTAAAACTACCGCATCATAGGTCTTATATAAATTTTTCCATGTATCAACAAGTAGTCTTCTTACTCTTTGAGCATTATTAAAATATCTTTCTTTATTTTCTTTTTGCAAAACATAACTACCAATTATAAATCTTCTTTTGATAAGCGGAGAAAATCCTTTAGTACGATAATCTTTAATCATATCAATGTAATTGTTACCATTTCCACGAGGTCCAAATATTATACCTGTTAAATTGCTCATATTACTTGTAGCTTCAGCTGAATGAATTACAACATATGCACTAAATGAGGCATTAAGTAGATCTCTTGGTACACTAACCTCTTCCACCTGAACGCCAAGTTTTTTAAGATTATTTAATACTTCAAAAAAGTTTTCAAGATGATCTTTTAATGTTTTAGAAGGGTTTTTATAATTATCTATATTACATAATTCTTTTATATAACATACTTTTTTTCCTTTAACATTGCCATTTAGTGCCTCACTTAAATGAATATTTTTTGAATCCCAAGAAGTCATATCATTTTCGTCAATGCCTTTCATATTGTCTACAACTAAACTGGCATCATAGACATTTCTTGCTAAAACACCCAAGTGATCAAGGCTTGAAGCAAAGGGAAACACCCCATAACGTGAAATCATACCGTAAGTAGGCTTATAGCCGACAATGCCACAATACGCTGCAGGCTTACGAATGGAATCTCCTGTGTCAGTACCAGTTGCATATGGAAAAACTCCGGCTGCAACAGCACAAGCTGAACCTGCAGATGAACCAGCACACATTCTTGTCTTATCCCAGGGATTTAAAACTTTGCCTGTGTGACCAGTAGTTCCAGTACCTCCCATACCAAATTCATCTAAAACTGTTTTTCCTAGTTTTACTGCTCCAGCTTTGTCCAAATTTACAATGCTAGTAGCCGAAAAAAATGGTACATAGTCTTTTAGCGTATTTGAAGAACCCGTAGATAAAATATCCTTAGTCGAATAATTATCTTTTATTCCATAAGGTATACCCGATAAAATATTATCAGTAACCTCAACTGGCTTAGCATCATCAATAATTGTCACAAATGCATTATATTTGTTATTTACAAGATGAGCTTTTTCTAATGATTCCTTGATTAATTCTTCACTAGTTACTTCTTTTTTCATTAACGCTTCATGAATTAATCTTAAGTCTTTGTCCATGTATTTCATTAGCCCACCACCTTTGGGACGATTATCTCTTCACCATCATGGCAATCACAATTTTTTAGTAATTCTTCGCGAGTAATAGAATCTTCAACCACATCTTCTCTTAGCTGATATTCAAAATCATCAAGTGCATGTGTCATTGGTTCAGCGTCTTTAATATTTGGTATTTTATTAATTAAATCTATTTGTCTATCTATTTTGTCAAATTCATCAAGCACCATTTTATTTTCTTCTTCAGAAAGGCCAATTAATAGCTTATCAGCCAAGTCATTAACTAATTCTTTCGTAAACATAAACACTCCTAATATTCACAAGATCCTGGAGTTCTTGGATATGGTATAACATCTCTTATATTATCTACACCCGTTAAATATATTAGCAATCTTTCAAATCCCATGCCAAATCCTGAGTGAACACAACCACCATATCTTCTTAGGTTCATATACCATTCAAGTTGTGATGCATCCATGCCAAGTTCTTGCATTCTGTTTTTAAGTTTATCATAATTTTCTTCTCTTTGACTGCCACCCATTAATTCACCAGCTCCTGGAACTTCTAAGTCTACAGCGGCAACAGTTTCATTATCACTATTTTGCTTCATATAAAAGGCTTTAATATCTTTAGGCCAGTTCTTTATAAAAACCGGTCCATTAAAGTATTCAGTAATATATTTTTCATGTTCTTTAGCAATATCTTCACCATATTCCGGAGCAAATTCCCATTTTACATCAGCTTCTTTTAATATTTTTATAACATCTTTATGATCTATTCTGGTAAATTTACTAGTAACAAGCTTATTTAATTTATCTATTAAACCAGGTTCAACAAACTTATCAAAAAATGCTATTTCATTAGAACATTTGTCCAAAACATATTTGACAACATATTTTAACATATCTTCCATTATGTCCATATCTTGCTCTAGATCACAAAAAGCTATTTCAGGTTCAATCATCCAAAATTCATTGGCATGAGTTTTAGTGTTAGAATTTTCAGCTCTAAATGTTGGGCCAAATGTATAAGTTTTCTTATAAGCCATGGCAAATGTTTCAGCTTCAAGTTGACCAGATACAGTTAAATTTGCTTGTTTAGAAAAGAAATCTTTCTTATAATCAACTTTACCATCATTAGCTATCTTATCTAAATCAAGAGTAGTAACTTGAAACATCTCACCTGCTCCCTCACAATCACTGGCAGTAATTAATGGGGCATGAAAGTAAACATAATTTCTATCTTGAAAATACTTATGAATAGCATATGCTGCTACACTCCTAACTCTAAATACAGCGTTAAATAGATTAGTACGTGGTCTTAAATAAGCTATTTCTCTTAAAAATTCTCTAGTAGGTCTTCCTTTTTTTTGCAAAGGATAATCATCTTCCACATCGCCAAGCAACGAGTAATCTACAAGTAAAAGTTCAAACTCTTGTCCTTCTTTAGGTGAAGAAATAAGTTTTCCTTGAACTCTAATTGCACTTCCTATCTTGACTTTAGTTAACTCTAAAAAGTTTTTAATAGATTCATCATCATAAACAACTTGCAGAGTTTTAAAACAAGTACCATCACTTAAATCTATAAAACCAAAATGAGCTTGCTTACGATGAGCCTTAACCCAACCATTTATAGTAATTTCTTTATCTATATATTTTTCTTTTTCTTTATAAATATCTATTATATCCATTAATTTTATCTCCTTTAGAACGTAGAAACAATGTAATCTATTATTTCTGCTTCATCAACTTTTGTTTCTTCTTTAGTTATATTATCTTTAACATTTATTAAGCCTCTACTTATATCATCACTATTTAATATGATTAAAGCTTTGGCCATAAACCTATCAGCTTCTTTAAATTGAGCCTTCAACCCTCTATTATTATTTTCGGTTTCAACTTTTAAGCCACTCATCCTTAAATCTTGAACTAATGATAGAGCTTTTAATTTTTCTTCTTCATTTACATACATTACAAAAACATCTATACCAGAATTAAGTCTATCAGTTTCATTAATAGTATTCAAAACCGTTACAAGTCTGTCTAAGCCAAAAGCCATTCCAACAGCAGGTATATCTGGTCCACCTAATTCATTTACTAAATTATTATATCTTCCACCAGCTCCTAACGTATTGGCATTGCCTAAATCTTTTAATTGAGTAGTAAATTCAAAAACTGTGTGATTATAATAATCTAATCCTCTAACAATATTAGAATCAACTTCATAATCAACTTCTAAAAGATCTAAATATGACAAAATTGTTTTAAAACGTTTACTGCTTTCTGTATTTAAATAATCTAATATATTAGGAACATTTTTAAGTATTTCATTATCTTTATCAAATTTACAATCTAAAATTCTTAATGGATTTGTTTTGAATCTAGATTGACAATCTGGGCATAATTCATTAATGTGTGGCTCCAAATAACTCTTTAGAGCCTTTTTATAGTTTTCACGCGACTCATTATCACCCAAAGAATTAATGTGTACCGTTACATCCTCAATCCCAGCTTCTTCAAGGAAACGATAACCCATACTTATTACTTCAGCATCAATATAAGCATCATCACTTCCTAAGGCTTCAACACCAAATTGGGTAAACTCTCTAAATCTACCTGACTGAGGCCTTTCATAACGATACATTGTACCATTATAATATAATTTTTTAGGCATAATTGCATCGCCATACATTTTGTTTTCTATAAAACTACGTACAACCCCAGCGGTCCCTTCTGGCCTTAATGTTAGCGATCTGTCAGAGCGATCTTTAAAATCATATGTTTCTTTTTTTACTATATCAGAGCTTTCACCAACGCTTCTATGAAATAATTCACTATTTTCAAAAATTGGCGTTCTTATAAATTCATAATTATAGCAACTACAAAGCTCATCTATAAGTCTATTTAAATAAAGCCACGTTCTAGAATCCTTTCCATAAATATCACATGTTCCTTTTGGTTTTGTAATCATTCTTATCCCTCCAATAAAAAAACCTAGCTCATGTAAGGACGGATAACCCGCGGTGCCACCTTACTTTACTAGGTACTCTCATAAATTTATCGCATTTCTGCGTTTTCTAATATGTAAAGTTGTTCATTTCTTTTATAAACCATTAGGCATTCCCAGCATCTAGCCCTCTCTTAAAACTTTAAATAAAATACTTTTTCTTTACTTAGAAAAATTATTATAGTCTTATTTTATAGCAATTACATGTTTTAGTCAATAATTCAATTAAAAAATATAAAAAAACCATTAACGTGGTTTTCTTGTTCTCGTTAATGGCTTATCTTCTGAAACTTTATTATATACAGGAATATCATCTAAAGATTGATATGGCATTACAATATTTGGGCTTTTAATTTTACAACTTTGTGATGGCCCACTATAATTATTTTCGCGGGGTAATTCGTGAGTCTTATTATTACAATAGCTTCTAATTAACCCTTGTGCTTCTTCTAAATCCTTTTCTACAAAAGTTAAATTGTTTAGTTCTTGCATATTCTCATTGTTTTTTCGAGTTACAGAATCATATCTAAAAGCACCCGCCGTTATGAATATATCACACATTGTTGCATGAATCAAAAAATCCACTTCACCAGTTAGCGAATATTGAATAAGATCATAAATTAGATATCCAAGTTCGATCATTCCCACAGTTAAAATTATAAAAAAGCTAGAACTGGCAATTTTCTTACTAATATTTAATGCTTTAATTTTTTCCTTTACTTCGAAAAGAGTATTAGAGATTTGTGATGCTTTTGCGTCAATCAATTCTTCACTCGCACCAGTATCAATTAAATATTCAACTTCTTCATATGAACTTTTCATAAAAATTCCCCCTCATTAGTGACTAAATTATATCATTTTTGTAAAATAATGTCAAATTATCGTTCCAACAGTAAAGTTGTTGGGCCATCATTAATGAGGGCTATTTTCATATCCGCCCCAAAAACACCAGTTTTAGTTGGTACTAAATTATTTAGTTTTTTATTAAATTCATCATATAAAATAGTGGCCTTTTCTCTTTTCATCGCTTTAACATAACTTGGCCTATTTCCATTTGAGGCATCGCCATATAGTGTGAATTGACTAATTGATAAAATCTCTCCTTGAACATCTAAAAGCGATTCATTCATAACGCCATTTTCATCTTCAAAAATTCTTAGCTTTGGTATTTTATTAATCATATAATCTATTTTTTCACTATTATCATTATCGGTAAAACCTACAAATACAACTAAGCCTTTTTTAATATTATTATATACCTTATTATCTATAGAAACGGAAGCACTTAAGCATTTTTGAACTAGTACTCTCATTATATTACCTCAACTACATAGCGTTGTTTTTCTAAATCTAATTTTAATTTGTTAAGTTCTTGAGATGATTTAACTTTAACTACTATTTCATACTTATTATAATTGGCTTGATTTAATGTTTTTACCGAGTCTATAATTATATTTTTCATTGTGGCAAGTGTCAAAATATCTAACAAATAGTTTTTATCTTGTTCCGTAACTATAGTTATATTTGTTAAATAAGAGTTATCAGACTTATCGTTCCAACTCACTTCTATTAGTCTATCGCTATCATTTAAAACGTTTACGCAATCCTTTTTATGGATAGTTATTCCTTCACCACGAGTTATATAGCCAACTATAGGATCCCCTTTAATTGGTCTACAACATTTAGCCAAGGAGACCATTATATTATCTGCCCCGGCTACTATAATATCACTTTTATAATTTTTACTATAATCATGATTTTGTTTACTAATTTTTTCAATCAAGGCATCTTCAACAGTCGATTTATCATTTGAAGTTAAATTGATAATATAACCTGGGGTAAAACGTAGTGAACCAAGCGATAGATAAATATCATTAATATCCTTTAGCTTAAGATCTTTACATATTTTTAAAATATTACCGTCATTCAAAATGTCTTGAAAAGCAAGCTTTCTTTTTCTAAGCTCCCTCTCCAAGAGTTCTTTGCCTCTTTCAATATAAATATCACGATCTTGCTTACTAAAATAGGCTTTAATTTTATTTTTAGCCTGAGTTGTTTTTACTATCTTTAGCCAGTTTTTACTTGGCGTTGCTGATGAACTTGTCTTTATTTTAACTATGTCATTATCCATTAGTTCATGGTCTAAAGGAACCATAACATCATTAACGATTGCTCCGACCGTTTTATCACCAACATCACTATGAATTCGGTAGGCAAAATCAATTGGTGTAGATCCTTTTGGAAGCTCCACAACGTCCCCTTTAGGTGTAAAAACGTAGATCATTTCGTCAAGGAATTCTTTCGTAACTTCATTGGTAAAGTCTATATCGTTTTCTAAAGATTCCGATGTCTCAATGGCATTTCTAAACATTTCTAGCTTTTGTTCCATAATATTTTGAACTTTTTTACTGCCTTTTTCTTTATACGACCAATGTGACGCAAGACCTTTTTCAGCTATTTCATCCATTTCAGTTGTTCTAAATTGAACTTCAAATAAACGACCATCGACTCCAAAAATAGTTGTGTGTAGTGATTGGTACATGTTTTCCTTTGGCATGGCAATGTAATCTTTAAACCTCTTTGGAATTGGCCTGAATTTTGAATGAACAAGGCCTACAGCAAGGTAACAGTCGCTTTCCTTCTCTAAGATAACTCTTAAAGCCAGAAAGTCATATATTTCATTCCATTTTTTTCCTTTTGATAGCTTATTGTAAATACTGTAGACACTTTTTACTCGTCCTTTTATTTCAAACTGCAAGCCGTTTTTCAATAAAATATCAGTTATTTCTTCCTTCATCTCATCTAAGGCTTTATTAAGCTCATTTCTGCTATTATTTAATTTTTCCTCGATATCTTTATATACCTCTGGCTTTGTATATCGTAAGGACAAATCTTCTAACTCACTTTTAATAGAGTTAATACCTAAGCGATGAGCAATTGGCACTAATACGGTTAAAGTTTCATTGGCTTTTCTCTTCTGCTTTTTGGGATTTACTGCCCATATGGTTCGCATATTATGCAGTCTATCTGCTAATTTAACATATAAAACTCGTACATCTTCAGACAATCCAACTAAAACTTTTCTTAAGTAAATAGCTGAAGAGTCCGAATCATCTTGGAGTTCTAATTTATTAATCTTTGAAATAGAAGTTACAATTTTTTTTATTTCTGGGGAAAAATTTTTCTCAAGATCTTCTTCAGTAGCGTTGCCATTATTAATTACTTCATGCAATAATGCACCTTCGATTGTTTCAACATCAACGTTTAATGATAGCAAAATATATGCAACATTCAAAGGATGCGTTATATAATCTTCATTAGTTAACCTTTTTCTTCCTTCATGCATCTTTAACGCATATTGGTAAGCTTTTTTTATTTTTTCTATATCATCATTATTTTTATATAAATTTTCAGCTTTTTTTATAAAATCTTCATAGCTTATTTTATCGTATTTCATCATCATCCCTAATTTCTCTTCTAGAATTGTCTAATTGCTTTTTCAAAAATTCAGAAAAAACCAAATTATCGGTATTCAAAATATCATCGACCATTTTATATAATCCCAGACTTTCTGAATTATTCCAAAAATTTTCTTTACAACAATTCCATATATCTTCTTCATGTATATATGAATAATTACATCTTTTAAGTTCTTTTGCTTTCACTTCTAATGCTGGTAATAGCCGTTTATACAAATCATTTAAACTCTTAAACTTTATATCTTCCATAAAAATCACCTAAAAAACATAATTTATCATATAAATATTATATAACAAAAAATATATTATTTAAAGGTGATAGTTTGAAAAATAAATTCATAAAATCAACGTTTATTTTAATTATAGGCGGATTTGTAGTAAAAATATTGGGATTTGTAATTAAACTACTTTATACAAGAATAATAGGCCCAGAAGGAATTGGATTATATTCTTTAATAATACCATCATACTCGCTATTTATTACTATAGCAACGCTAGCTATGCCAGTAGCAATCTCAAAATTAGTGGCGGAAGGAAAGTATCCCTATAAAGATATATTTTCTTCAGCATTTGCAATTATCTTTTTAGTTGATGCATTATTAATATTTTTTATACTGGCCTTTAAAAATTTTATAAGCATAAATTTACTTAATGAACCTCGGCTTGAATTTTTATTTATAGCAATTACTATCACTATTCCATTTATAAGTGCTACAACGGTTTATAAGGGGTATTTTTTGGGCAAACAAAATATGATTCCAAATACAGTTTCCAATATTTTTGAACAAATATTAAGAATCGTTTTAATCATATTATTTTTGCCAATTATATACAAAAAAAGCATCATAGATGCCGTGGCAGGTTTGATATTACTGAGTGTATTTTCTGAAAGCTTATCACTATTAATATTCTTATTTTTTATGAGAAAAGAAAAAAGACAAATATCATCTGTAAAAAAAGATATTTGTCATGACATATTAAAAACCGCTATCCCAAGTGTTTCATCACGACTTATAGGTAATATTGGTTTCTTTTTTGAGCCAGTAATATTAACAAATTTATTGTTATATAAAGGCTTCAGTTCAAGTTATATTATCAGGGAATATGGTTCGTATAACGCTTACGCTATTGCCCTACTTACAATGCCATCATTTTTTATAATGGCTATTTCTAATTCACTTATTCCCGAAATAAGCAAATATTATATTAAGGGAAATATAACAATGGTAAAGAAAAGAATTAAAGAAGCACTACTCTTATCTTTAATAATAGGATCGTTTTTTTCTATGGGGATTTTATTCTTTAGAGAGCCACTATTAAATGCTTTGTATGGCACAAATAGTGGTAGCGAATATATAAAAGTATTGGCGCCATTTTTTGTCTTATTCTATTTAGAAGGACCATTATCGAGTACATTGCAAGCAACAAACATGTCAAAACAAGCTTTAAAAATATCAACGCTTGGGGTAATTGTAAAATTACTATTTATGACAATTTTTTCTTTATTAAAATGTGGAATACTATCACTTGTATATGCCGAAATAATAAATATTTTCTTTGTGGTATTATCACTTGGGCATGAAGTGATATCTCTGGTTACATCATCTAACTCTTTTTAACAATATAAATCTTAGATTTTTTATAAAATGCATAAAATACATTTTTTACATCAATATTTTTTTTCTTAAGTTCATCAAGCAACCAATATTTAGTTTTTTTAATATGTGATAAAGTCTTATCTTGAATTATCCCATCAATTATTAATGGCATTGGATAGTTTCCTTTAAGTTTAAAAATAGAATAAGGAAAAATTGACAGTTTGCCATTTGCTTCTAAGATAGCGTATTCAACCTCATCAATACTGCGTATACTTTGCTGACGCAGGCTAACTAAAAGGTCATCAACACTATAACGTTGTTTTACCATTTCATGATAATTAATTTTACCCCTTGTAACTATAAGTGAAGGTTTTCCATTAAGGAAAATATTGATTTTTTTTGATTTCATCCCAATGAAAGCTAAAAAAACTTCTAATACTACTAATATACTAATTGGAAGAATTGTAAAAAATATTGAATCTTTGTTGTTTTCAATACTCATTGCTACTAGTTCAGCAATTAAAATAGATACTATTAAATCCACAATTCCTAGTTGGCCAATTTCTCTTTTTCCCATTATACGATATGCTAAAATAACAAAAAAGTAGAAAAATAATGTTCTGTAAATAATTACAAATAATTCCATAAAATCACCAATAATATTATGTTCCCAATCATAAAAATTTAAACAATTCATATATTTTACTGGTGATTTATATGAAAAAAATAACAAAATACTTTAAAAATGGCCTACTATTTTTAGCAATAGTACTCCTAATATCATTTGTTTGTGCTATATTAAATACAGTTGGATTAAATAAAATTGTAACTGACATTATTTCATTAATATTTGTAATAGTATTATTCTTTTACAAAGGATTTGTGGTAGGCAAAAAAACTGACAAAAAAGGATTTATAGAAGGGCTTAAAACTGGGGCTTTATATGTGCTATTCTTAATTATTATTAGCAAGATTATTTATAGATATGATATAAAGTTATCAAATTTTGTTTATCACATGATATTAATTTTATCAAGCATATTTGGAGCGATATTT
>OIYS01000636.1_pt1 | contig 22618 bp, 25 predicted proteins | sample 1588271 | NCBI WGS metagenome assembly OIYS01 (sample SAMN03283286) | human gut metagenome | biome: human-associated habitat; material: feces | host: Homo sapiens | place: Peru | collected 2012
TCCTGAATATGAAATTCCATATCACGCAGATATTATAGAAAAGGTTGGAGGACTTGATAAGGTTAGTTCAGGAAGGACTTCTGGTAATGGATTTTATTATTTATTAGGTGATATAGCAAGACTTTCTTCAGCAATGTTATCTTATGCCAGGGATTTTATGATTGATAAGGGATTTACTTATTGTGTACCACCTTTTATGATTCGTAGTGATGTTGTTAATGGGGTTATGAGTTTTGATGAGATGGATGCTATGATGTATAAAATAGAGAATGAGGATTTATATTTAATTGGTACATCTGAACATTCTATGATTGGTAGATTTAAGGGGCAACTTGTTAAGGAAAGTGAATTGCCTATAACTTTAACATCTTATTCTCCTTGCTTTAGAAAAGAAGTAGGAGCACATGGCTTAGAAGAGAGAGGTCTTTATAGAGTTCATCAATTTGAAAAACAAGAGATGGTAGTTTTATGTAAGCCAGAAGATGCAATGGATTGGTATAATAAAATGTGGAGTTATACAGTTGAATTCTTTAGAAGTCTTGATATTCCTGTTAGAACACTTGAATGTTGTAGTGGGGATTTAGCTGATTTAAAGGTTAAATCATGTGATGTTGAAGCTTGGAGTCCAAGACAGAAAAAATATTTCGAAGTTGGTTCTTGTTCAACTTTAGGTGATGCTCAAGCTAGAAGACTTGGTATTAGAGCTAAAGGTGATAAAGGTAATTATTTGCTTTCAACATTAAATAATACTGTTTTAGCTACACCAAGAGGTTTGATTGCTTTCTTAGAAAATAATTATAATGAGGATGGAAGTATAAGAATACCTAAAGCTTTAAGACCTTATATGGGTGGATTAGAAGTTATTGGAAAGAGAGCCTAGTCTCTTTTTTTTGCAGTAGGAGTATTTTATGAATGTTTGTGATTTTGATGGAACTATATATGATGGTGATTGTAGTGTAGAATTTATTCTTTTTTTAACTAGGCGTCATCTTAAATTTCTTAAATATTATCCATGGGCATTTGTTTCGTGTATTAAGTATTTATTTGGAATTATTGATGCTTCAAAATTAAAAAGTTCTTTTTTTAAAATGATAAGTGAAGTAGATTTAGAAAAAGAAATTAAACTTTTTTGGGATATTAAAATTTCTAAAATAAAAAAGTGGTATTTAGAGTAAAAAGAAAAAAGTGACTTAGTAATTTTAGCATTACCAGATTTTTTAGTAGGTGAGGCTTGTAGGAGACTTAATATAAATAGTTTATCGTCACCTGTTAATTTAAAAACAGAGTGAATAGAAAAAGGCTTTGAACTTATGTGTAATAAGGGATATCATAATGTATCTTGTGTTGATATTGCGAAAAATGTTGGAGTATCTACAGGAATAATCTAGCAATATTTTAAAGATAAAAGAGATATTTTTATAGCTGGAGTTAAGGATTATTCGGATAAGATTATGTTTCCTATGATAAGTGTATTTGAAGCAAAATGATAGATAAGTTTATTATGTTACATACAATTAGTAAGCAGGCTCATGAAGGGTTGATAGCTATGAGTTATTTGGATCAGGATATTGCTGCAATATTTCATGAGAGAGAACTTCTTGCGAGTGAAAGAATTGCTAATATACTTATTGATAATGGTTTTAAAATTAAAAATGTAGAAGAGAAAACACATATAATTTATGGGTTAATTGATAACTACTGTCATGAAGTTGTTTATCATAAACATGAATTTTTAGATTATGATGTTATGAAGAAAAATATTATTGATATAATAGTTTTTAGTTTAACTAATTAATTATTAGCCATACTATTAATGGTGATAGGATGGAATCATTAGAAAAAATTGATTTGTTAGCTAAGAAATCAGGTAAATATAATATAAATATAGATGCTAATTCAAAAAAGAAGAAGCTTCTAATAGAAGTTGTTTCGAAGAGTAAAAATAAGTAAATACTCTTCTTTTTGTATAAGAAAATATGTATTCTAACATAATAAGATTAGAAGTCTTTGGAGGTGTTAATTTGACACAAAGAGGAAAATCTGTTAGAATATGTAAATGTCACATAAATGAAGAGGTGTTAAGGATGTTTAATGATGAGGATCGAGCGTATAGCGCATATTTAGAAGATCCAACTTTAATTTTTCAACTTATAAAACATGGATATTATGATGTTATTGATAAGTTAATAGATGAAAATAATATAGATGTAAATATGTGTGATAGTGTAGGTAATGATGTTGTTTTAAGGCTTTTAAAAGCTAGACAATATGATTTAGTATTAAAATTAATAAAGAAGAAGAATTGGGATGTTAACCATCAAAATGAAGATGGTGATACATTTGGTCACATACTTGCTCTTGATAATTCAGTAATGGCTTTAAGAATAGTTTCAGATTTGGTTAAGAAGAAAAACTATATACCTAATATTAGAAATAATAAGGGTGAAACTATGTTTGATAGAGCTATTAATCATGATTATATATGCACAGCATTTAAAGTTTTAAAAGATAAAAGATTTAATGATATAGATATTATATCTTTTAAAAGACTTTGTCATGTTTGTTTAAATAATTCTAGTTATGGAAAGTATTCAAGACTTAATAATTTAGAAATTATTGTTAGTAATTTAGCTAAAAAGGAACTTGTTCCTAGTATGAGAAAATTAATAGATAATATTAGGGAAAATATGGATAATATTAAAAGAGAAATTATGTCTAATAGTTTTTCTATATTAGAGGGAATTATTAATTCAACATTAGTTGAGGCAACTATATAGTTGTCTTTTTTATGTAAAGTTGTATAACTTTTGTCTTATATCCTTGAAATTTAAATATCAATAGTCTATACTATTAATATAGGGTGGGTTAATTAATAATGGAGGATAAAAGAGTGAAGAAAAAAGAAGTGTTTTTGACAGTATTTATTGGTGTTTGTGCATTGATGCTATTGGCTCCGAATAGTGTTTTTGCAAAAACTAGCACGAAGGTATGGTTTTTTGGTAGTAAGTATGGTGATTGTGAACTTGTTGATGGAAAAAGTTTATGTGGAATTGAAAAAGCTGAAAATGACTATAGTGATGAAATTTTTCTTGATGAAGAGAGTAATACATTAGTTTTAAATAATTTTGTTGCCAAAGATCTTGATGTTAGAAGTGAGAAGCCACTTAACATTGTACTTAAAGGTACTAACAAAGTCTTAGAGCCTAAGTTTCCTAATAATGTTTCAGATAGTGAAAATGGATTGAGTTGGGAATTTGGCGGTGAGACTATAAATGTGTCTGGTGATGGTAAACTTATAGCTACTTATGACGGCATTAAATTTTATGGTAAAAGTAGTGAAGAACCAACTAATTTAACTATTAAGGATGTTGATATTGATATTAAAACATCAACTAATTATGGTATGTATGTTGTTGGTAATTTAAATGTTGATAATGCCAAAATATCTATTGATGGAGTTAAAACGGGGCTTAAAGTTTTTGGTTCACTAAACTTTAATGGTGGTTCATTAAATATTAAAAATTTCAAAGAATATGGATTAGCTACAGATGTACATAGTGAGCTTACTGATACTAAAGTTACGATTAATAGTGGAAATATTAACATTGATGGTAATAATGATAGTTATGCTGGAATTTCTTTAACTAGTAAAAATTTTATTTTAAATGGTGGTAGTGTTAAAATTAAAAATTCTAGTATAGGGTTATATGTTGGCGAATATTTAACATGTAAAGCAAAGCTAAATGGTGGTAATTTGATTATTGAAAATGCAAGTAATGCTGCTTTGATGGTTCCAATTACTATAAATGCTAACATAAAAGAATGGTTCAGTTTTGATGAGAAAAAGATTTTATTAGGAGATCCTAAACAAAAATTTTATATGTATCCTAAGGAAGGTATAATTAATACTTCTGATGATTATACTGTTGCTACTGATGACTTAGTTGGAGATAACTATAGTGATAATGTTTCTAAATCAGTTAGTTTCTTGAGTGTATATGATAAATCTGTAGAAAAAGAAAAAACTAAAGAAGTTATAAACAAAGATGATGATTTAATTTTAAAATATAATATTCCTATTTCAGAATTTAGAAGATTATACGTTAATAATCAATTATTGAGTTTAGATAATGGGGATTATACATTGGAGGAAGGAAGTACTATAATTACTATTTCTAATAAGTATTTAAATTCCCTAGATTCTAATAACTTTGAAATAAAAGCTATATTTGATAATGGTGTTGTTGTAGAAAATGTTAAATTTGCTTCTTCTAATGTTAGTAATCCAGAAACAAGTGATAATATTTTACTTCTTGTAATGTTAGGTATTGTATCTCTTGGAGGATTTAGTATTATTTTAAGAAGAAGATATAATTAATTTAGTGAACAGCTATTCATGATGAATAGTTGTTTTTATTTGCATTTTTCTTTCTAATAAGTTATTATTATTTAGGAATGGAAGTGGTATTATGCATTTACCTGATTTTACTGATGCTAAAAAGCGTAGTTTTAAGGATTATAAGAGAATTGAATTTTCAGTTAATGATGATTATAAGAATAAATATAGTGGAAAAACTTATTTTTTAAAGACATATGGTTGTCAAATGAATGAGCATGATAGTGAGAATATTGCAGCTTTACTTGAATTTCTTGGGTTTTCTAAGGTTGATTCTTATGAGGATGCAGATCTTGTATTATTAAATACTTGTTCTATTAGAGAAAATGCACATAATAAAGCTTTTGGAATGTTGGGGAGACTTAAATATTTAAAGAGTAAGAATAAAGATTTAATAGTTGGTCTTTGCGGTTGTATGGCTCAAGAGGTTAAAGTTGTTGATGAGATACTTGAAAAGTATAAATGGGTTAATTTTGTTTTTGGTACTCATAATTTATTTCAATTACCTGATATTATAGATAAGGCAATTACTGAGAATAAGCAACAAATAGAAGTCTTTTCTGAAGAGGGAGATTTAATTGAGGGTCTTCCGGTAGTTAGAGCTAATAAATTTAAAGCTTATGTTAATATTATTTATGGTTGCAACAAATTCTGTACTTATTGTATTGTTCCTTATACTAGGGGTGGAGAACGTAGTAGAAAAAAAGAAGATATTTTAAAAGAAATTGATTCTTTAGTAGATGAGGGCTATAAAGAGGTTACTTTATTAGGACAAAATGTTAATGCTTATGGTAAAGATTTATATGATGATTATAATTTAGCTAATTTACTTGAAGATATAGCTAAGAAAGATATTCCACGTGTTAGGTTTATGACTTCTCATCCTTGGGATTTTACAGATAATATGATTGATGTTATTGCTAAATACGATAATATTATGCCTAGTGTTCATCTACCTGTTCAATCTGGTTCTAGTAGAGTTTTAAGACTTATGGGAAGAAGATATACCAGAGATGAATATCTAACTTTATTTAATAAGATTAAAAATACTGTACCTAATGTTGCTATCTCTACTGATATAATTGTAGGTTTTCCTGGAGAGAGTGAAGAGGATTTTTTAGAAACTTTATCCCTTGCTAATGAGTGCAAATATGATAATGCATTTACATTTATATTTTCTAAACGTAATGGAACACCTGCTTGTAGGTTAGCGGATAATACACCTTTAGAAGAAAAGGAAGAGCGACTTCAGAGATTAAATGAAGTTGTTAATAAATTCTTTTTAGAAAATAATAATAAGCTTGTTGGTAAGATTGTTCCAGTATTAGTTGAAGGAAATTCAGAAAAGAAAGATATGTATTTTGGATATACTGATACAAATAAGTTAATTAATTTTTCTGCTTCTAGAGAGGTTCAATTAGGTGAAATTGTTAATGTTAAGGTTCTTCAGGCTAAGACCTGGAGTTTAGATGGTGAATTAGTTGAATAAGGCGATAGATGAGGTAGTAGAGGTTATTACTAGTAGTAGTGATTATAAAAGTTGTATTGAATTAAAAAAGAAAATGAGTAATAATCAAGATGTTTGTGAATTAGTTGAACAAATAAAAAAATTACAGAAAAAATATGTAATAGAAAATGATAGTAAAATACTTACCGAGTTAAAGGCTTTTGAAGATAGACTAAATAGTATACCAATATATGTTATATATATGCAGCATTTAGAAAAAGTAAATGAAATGATTAATTATGTTAAAGATGAACTTAATAATTATTTTTACCAAGTTTTAAATAAATAAAAATTACATTCTAGTTTGGAATGTAATTTTTATTTGGAAAAAAATATATGTTTTTGGCAATATTTTATATATTTTGCATAAATTAAATTGAGGAGGGTACTTATGGCTAATTATAGAGAGATTGTAACTAAGGCGGTCATTGCTAAAGGTAAAAAACTTTTTACAACTGATGATAGTGTTAGTGTTGAAAATAAGCCTACAACAGTATTAGGCTGTTGGGTAATAAATCATAATTTTAACGGTGTAAAATATAATGATCAAATTAGAATAGATGGAAGTTATGATGTTAATATTTGGTATTCTTATGATAATGATACTAAGACTGAGGTTATTCGTAAAACTAATAGCTATAGTGAAGTTGTTAAAATGAGGGCTAGAGATGATGAGACAACTGGTGAGGAGATTATTGTTAGAAGCCTAAAGCAACCTAGTTGTGTAAAAGTTGATATAGATGGTAATAAAATTAATTATACTATAGAAAAAGAGTTGGGAATTGAACTAGTTGGAGATATAAAAGTTAAAATAGAAGCAGATAATGAAGAAGAGCCTTGGGAAGAAATTGTAGATGAGACAAAAGTAAATGAAGAAATCAACAATATAGATAATGAAGTTAAGGAAGAATTTATAAATGATGATAGTATATAATAAGTAAATTTTTATAAGAATTAAATATTTAGGTTAGTGAGTGTGACTATTTCTGTCAAGTTTTTGTCAGTGTATTCATGCTTTTTTATTATATTTTGTGTTATCAAAAAAGGGTTGACATGCGATTTTAATTATATTATAATTTGATATGTGTTGTGAAAAGGAGGAAGAAATTATGGCAGTAAAAATTAGATTAACAAGAATGGGTGCTAAAAAAAGACCTACTTATAGAATAGTTGCTACTGATTCTAGACGTCCTAGAGATGGACAATATCTTGAACTTATTGGAACATATGCTCCAGTAGGTGAAGGAAGCGTTAAAATAAACGAAGAATTAGCTATGAAATGGTTAAATAATGGAGCAATCCCAACTGATACTGTTAGAAGTTTATTTAGTAAACAAGGTATTATGGCTAAGTATGCTTCAAAAAAAGTAGAAAAGGATAAGTAATATGGATTTAGTTAAGTTAACTGAGGAGATTGTAAAATCTTTAGTTGTTAATACTGAAGCAGTTAGTGTAAAAGAATTTCCTACTGATGAAGATAATGTAATACTTATTCAAGTCATTGTTGCATCAGAAGATATGGGAAGAGTAATAGGAAAAAACGGTAAGTGTGCCAATGCTCTTAGAACTTTAGTTCAAGCTAGTAGTAGTTTGAGTGACAATAAGTATGTAAAAATAGACATTGATAAATTTTAGAAAGTCGTTTTGGACTTTCTTTTTTATTTTCTTTGTTATATAATGAATTAGAGGTATAGAATATGAAAAATGAACAGTTGATTATGCCACAACATGTGGGGATTATTATGGATGGCAATAGAAGATGGGCTACCTCCAGGGGATTAAAAAGTGTTAAGGGTCATCAAGCTGGTGCTAAAAACTTAAAGAAGTTATGTATTCATGCTAATAAGGTGGGTCTTAAATATCTTTCTATTTATGCTTTTTCAACAGAGAACTTTAAAAGAGCTAAAGAAGAAGTGGATTTTTTAATGGATTTATTCATTACTGGTTTTAAGAAGGAATTTAAGAATGTAGATGATATAAAAATAATTTTTTCTGGTAAAAGAGAACCATTACCTGATAAGGTATGGGAGGCAATGCAAGAAATAACAGAAAATACTAAGAACAATACAGGTCTTGTTTTGAATGTATGTCTTAATTATGGTGGACATAGTGAGATAGTTGATATGACAAAGAAAGTTTGTCAATTATACAAAAATAATGAAATTACTCTTGATGATATTACTGAGACTCTTGTTCAAAAAAATTTATATCAAGATTTACCTTTATTAGATCTTGTTATTAGAACAAGTGGTGAAATGAGACTTAGTAACTTTATGTTATATCAGGCTAGTTATGCAGAATTTTATTTTTCTAATGTTTATTTTCCTGATTTTGACGTTGATAAGTTTGATGAAGCTATATTAAATTTTAATCATAGAAATCGTAGATTTGGAGGAAATTTATGAAAAAAAGGGTTTTAAGTGCTATTATCATGCTTTTAGTATTTGTTCCAATATTATTTATTGGTGGAAAATGGTTTGCAGGTCTATGTACTTTACTTGCAATGCTTGGTTTTTATGAACTTATTCATATTAGAGAGAGTAAGAAAAAATTCCCAACATTTATTAAAGTACTTGGATATTTATTTGTAATTTTCTTTGCATTAAATAATTTTGATTCTATTGAATTTTTATATGATGTTAATTATAAAGTAATGGCGTTAATTATTTTTGCTTTTTTAGCTCCAATAGTATTTATTAATGATAATAAAAAATATAATTTAAATGACGCCTTATTTATAATGGGATCGGTGTTATTTATTGGTCTTAGTTTTAATCTATTAATTATTACTCGTAATTTTGATATTGACTATATCATATATTTATTATTGATAACTACTATGACCGATACATTTGCTTTATTTACTGGAATGCTTATTGGTAAGAATAAGCTTGCTCCACTTATTTCTCCTAAAAAGACTGTTGAAGGAGCAATTGGTGGTTCTTTGGTTGCGACATTTGTTGGAACGATGTTTTATATAACAGTTATTAGTCACAGTGTTTCCTTAGTTTTAGTTATATTTGTTACTTTGTTCTTAAGCTTTGTTGGTCAAGTTGGTGATTTAGTTTTTTCTGCAATTAAAAGATATTACGATAGAAAAGACTTTTCTGATTTAATTCCTGGACATGGTGGTATACTTGATAGATGTGATAGTATTATATTTGTAACTTTAGCTTTTATATTAGTACTTGGACTTATTTAAGGAGGGATTTACTTGTCTATTATATTAAATCTTATTATATTTATTTTCATTTTAGGTTTTATAGTTTTTGTTCATGAGTTTGGACACTTTATATTTGCTAAAATAAATGGTGTTTATGTTTATGAATTTGCTTTAGGTATGGGGCCTAAGTTATTTAGTAAAAAGGGGCGTGAGACTGAATATTCTATAAGAGCAATTCCAATAGGTGGTTTTTGTCAGTTAGCCGGAGAAAATCTTGATGATGATGATATTAAAAAAGTACCAAAAAATAGAAGATTGCAAGATAAGACAGCTTTTCAGAGATTTTTAATTATGTTCTTCGGAGCTGGTAATAACTTTATTTCAGCTATATTAATACTATTTTTGGTAGCCCTTATTTGGGGTGGAACAACAATGGAGCCTATTATTTCATCTGTTGATAGTAAGTATCCTGCTTATGCAGCTGGAATTAGAAAAAATGATAAGATTGTTTCAATAAATGGACATCATATAAGTATTAGTGATGATATTTCTTTGTACTTAGCTATAAGTAGTCCTAAAGTTAAAAATACTATTACAGTTGATAGAGATGGTAGTAAGAAGACTTTTAAAGTAAAACCAAAAGAAGTTAAATCTGGTGAAGAGGTTAGTTATCGTTATGGTATGGTCATTAGTCAGAAGAAAACTAAAGGGTTTGTTAATGCAATTAAATATACTTATAAAAAGACAGCATCAATATTTAAACAAATGGCCGTTACAGTTAAATGTTTATTTACCGGTGGAGTTAAGTTAACACAACTTTCTGGACCTGTTGGTATATATTCAATTGTTGGAGAACAGAGTAAATCTGGGCTTAGTAGTATATTATATTTAGTAGCATTTTTAAGTATAAATGTAGGATTTATTAATTTAATTCCATTACCTGCTTTTGATGGGGGACACATCTTATTTATTATAATTGAAAAAATTAAAGGTTCTCCTGTTAGCCCTGAACTTGAGAGTAAGATTCATGCGGCTGGACTTATTGTTTTGATGCTTCTAATGTTGTTTATTACTATTAATGATATTATAAAATTATTCTAATTGGTTATAATATAAGAAAGAATAGAGGGATTTTTATGATAGTAGTGTATATAATACTTGCAGTTATTGTTGTTGGATCATTTGTTACAGGAGTTATTCTAATACTTAAAGACAATAAAACAGGAAAAAGTAGTAATGATGTTTTGTATGATGATCCTAAGGATTTATTTGATGATTCAAATGATATGAATAAGGCAATAGATAATTTAGAAAATACTGATAAGTCAGTTGATACAAAGACTGATGAATTATTTGATGATGAGATAATCTAGGAGCTTATTTTAATGGCTAGTAATCGTAAAAAAAAGAAAACTTCACTTTTAAATAAGATATATAGATTTTTATTTGGAATATATAAATTCTTTTTGAATTTATTTTTTCAGTTTTGTATGATGTTATCTAAAGCCTTTTTTAGTCTTCCTCTTAAACTTTTTATGTTTATTAGGAAACATAGTAAAAATCCAAAGAAATGGACTAAATTTGTTAAACATTTTAGGAAAAGACAAAAACAGCCTGAAATTTTGTTATTACTTATTTTATATGTAGTGTTTATTTATGCCTTTTTAAATATTTATTATTCGAAGAGTAGCGATAATGTTAAATTAGATGATAATCCAATTGTATCAAAGAAGGATGACTCGGATGTTTCTTCAGATGATAATGCAGCAAATTCTAATGAGACTGTTAATGATAATCCGAAGGTTGATAATAATCTTTATAGAAGTTATTCAAGTACGAAGCTTTCTGATGTTAATTTTTCTAAATTAAAGGAAGTTAGTTCAAATGTTGTAGCATGGATCAGTGTTGATGGTACTAGTATTAATTATCCTGTTGTTCAGACTGATAATAATAGTTATTATCTAGATCATTATATTAATGATAAGTATTCTTTAAATGGTTGGATCTTTATGGATTTTAGAAATAGTTCTGATATGAGTGATGATAATACTGTTATTTATGGACATAATTTACTTAATAAAACAGCTTTTGGTACTTTGGAAAATTTATTTACTAAGAAATGGTTAAATAAGTCTAATCATGAAATAGTTATTTTAACTGAGAATAAAAAGTATACATACTTAATATTTTCTGTTTATGTTTCTGACCCGGAAGTCTATTATTTACAAACAGATATATATGATGAGGCTTTAAGGGAAGAATTTGTTAATACTATAAAATCTAGAAGTACAGTTAAATTAGATACTACTGTTACAAAGGATGATAGAATAATTACTTTATCTACGTGTACTGATGGTAGTACTAAAAGAAGAGTAGTTCATGCTAAACTTATTAATGAGCAAGAAATATCTTAGCTCTTTTTTGTTTGCCTTTTCTTTTTTACGGTTCTTGACATTGATATAGTTCAATGCTAATCTTTAGTTATTGGGAGGTGTTTATGGTAGTTGGTGTATTAGTTGAATTATCTAATAAAAATATTGATAGAGTCTTTGATTATGATGTTCCTATATGTTTTACAGATAAAATAAAAAAAGGGATTAAAGTAAAAGTGCCTTTTTCTAGGCAAGTTTTAGAAGGATTTGTTGTTGATGTAAAAGACTCTAGTGATAGTAATGTTAAACTTAGGGAGATAATTGATATAGTTGATAGTGATGTTATTTTAAATGATGAGTTACTTGATCTTGGCAGAAAAATTCAAAAGATGACTTTGGCTACTCTTATTAGTTGCTACCAAGTCATGCTTCCTAAAGCTTTAAAGGCTAAGATTGGTACTAGTGTTAATATAAAGTATGATATTTGTTATAGACTTAGGAATGTTGATTTGAGTAAATTTAAGTTTACTTTGGGTCAACAAAAGATAATTGAATTATTTAATGATCGAGAGTTGGTTTTAAGAACTGATGCTAAAAATATTTCTCTTAGTAGTTTAAATAGTCTTTTGAAAAAGGAAATTTTAATAGAAGAAAAATGTGAACATTACCGATTAAATTATAATAAAAATACTGGTGTTAAAAAAATTTTGACTGATGATCAGAATTTGGTTGTATCGTCTGTTGATCTGAATAGGTATTTTCCTTATTTACTTTATGGAGTGACGGGTAGTGGTAAAACTGAAGTATATATGGAACTTATTGAAAAGGTACTTAGTGCTGGCAAAACAAGTATTGTACTTGTTCCAGAGATTAGTCTTACTCCTCAAATGGTATCTAGATTTGAAGAGAGATTTGGTATGAAGATTGCAGCTCTTCATTCGGCTTTATCTGATGGTGAAAGGTATGATGAATGGAGAAGGATTGCTAGAGGGGAAGCATCAATTGTTATAGGGGCTAGAAGTGCTATTTTTGCACCTTTAAAAAATATTGGCATTATAATTATAGATGAGGAGCACAGTGATTCTTACAAACAAGATGATACTAATCCTAGATATAGTGCTAAAGAGATAGCTTTACTAAGAGGAAGATATCATAATTGTCCTGTATTAATGGGAAGTGCAACACCTACTTTAGATTCGTATGCTAGAGCAGTTAAAGGAGTTTATAAATTACTTACTTTGCCTAATCGAATAAATGGTAAGTCATTACCTAATGTTTCAATTATTGATATGAATAATAAATTTAAAACGAGTAAGGGGCACTTTTCTTTAGAACTTATTAAGGCTATAGATGAGAGATTAGAAAAGAGGGAACAGATTATTTTGTTTTTAAATAGGCGAGGTTATGCTTCCTTTATAACTTGTAAAAACTGTGGATATACTTTTAAATGTCCAGATTGTGATATTACACTTACTTATCATAAGAGTAGTAATACACTTAGATGTCATTATTGTGGATATGGTACTAAGGTTTATGATACTTGTCCTAGTTGTGGCGAAGATTCTATAAATGATTTGGGTGTCGGTACAGAAAAAATAGAAGAAGAATTAAGTAAACTTTTTCCTGATTCTAGAGTTTTAAGGATGGATTTTGATACAACAACTAGAAAGGGTTCACATGAAGCGATGATTAAAGCATTTAGAAATCATGAATATGATATTTTGCTTGGAACACAAATTGTTGCGAAGGGACTAGATTTTGATAATGTTACATTGGTTGGTGTAATTAATGGGGATACTAGTCTTATGATTCCTGATTTTAGAAGTAGTGAAAATACTTTTGCTCTTCTTTCACAAGTGGCTGGTAGGAGTGGTAGAAGCAATAAAAAAGGAGAAGTTGTTATTCAAACTTTTAATCCTAATCATTATGCTATTATGTATGCTAAAAGACATGATTATGTAGGTTTTTATAATCAGGAAATGTTAGTCCGTAAAAAGTTAAAATATCCACCATACTATTATATTTGCTATTTAAGAATTAGTGGACTAGATAATAATCTTATATTAACTGAGGCTTCTAAAATTAAACGTTCTTTAACTAGAAATTTAGCTGATGAAATAATTTTAGGACCATCTCCTTGTAGTGTTTCAAGAGTTAGAAAGATGTATAGATATGGTATTATTATAAAATATAAGAGTGATACATTACTTCTTAATATACTTGATAAAATTATTGATCATTATAAGGCAAATAATAAAGTTACTATAGATATTGATTTTAATCCTAGTCATTTTTAGAAAAATGTGGTATTCTAATATTGGTATAGACTAGTGAAGGGTGAGGTTTCTATATCTAGGTGGTGATGTTAGTGTTAGAAAGGGTACTTGATAGGAAAGATGTTTGTTTTTTAATAAATGAAATTACTAATAATCTTTCATATCAAAATAAAGATGGACGATTGTTTTTAAAGCATAATTGTTCATATCAAGCACTATTTACTTTATACGATTCTTTATTTAAGTATTGTATAATTATTAAAGATATTAGATACTTGGATAATTATGTTTTACAAGTTGGTAAGATTTTTAGGAAATTTAATAACATCTATGATATAGAAAAAGCTATTAATATTCTTATTATTAATATTTGTTCTGAAAAGTTAGGTATTAGTGATAGAAGTAGTTATACTAATAAAAAAATGATATTACGATATATATATGAGAGATATATTAATGATGGTTATTTATTCCATGGCTTTTCTGGGATATATAGAGATGTTATAAAACGAGATGGATTTGTACCTGAAGAGTACTATAATAATTATGCTGCTTTTGTTGATATTGATAAAATATTTAGTAAGCATAAAATATATAATATTATGAATAAGAGTTTTTATAATAGTGATATATACTTAACAGATAACTTTTCTAATGCTTGTTTTTATGGGGCTAATAGTCCTATGTATTTTTATCATTTGTTATGTGATAATGTGGTTTCTAGTTCTAATGAAAGTAGTAATTTATATTTAAAAAATGATTATTATGGATGTTTTAAGAACTTAGGAGAAGTTATAAAAAGAACAGAACTTAATAGTGCTGAAAAGAAGTTTGTTATGAAGTGTTGTTTAGAGGAGTGGAAATTACTTAATAAAAATACTGCTAATATAAATATTTTACTTGTTAAAAGAAGATTATTTGGGTATGATAGGATTGATTTTGTTGATGACATATTAAATAATGATAAAGATTTTGTTCTTAATGATGTTATATTTAATTTATTATATTGTAATAATGATAGGATACCTATAAAGAAGAAGATCGATAGTAAAGATATTGAATTTGTGTCAATACCTAATCATGTTTATAAATATTCTTTTCGAGGGAATAATGAATTAGATGATGATCTTTTAAATACGTATGGAAAAGTATCTATTTTGGTTTTATTGGGTTCTATTTTTATTACGTTAGGTGTTATAGTAACAATAATAATGTTTATTGGGGGAAAGTAATATATGGATATAAGAGTTGTTTTTATGGGGACACCAGATTTTGCTGCTTTAGTGTTATCTGGACTTATAGATAAATATAATGTGGTTGGAGTTGTTAGTCAACCAGATAAAATTATTGGTAGAAGTAGGGAAAAGACTTTTACGCCAGTTAAGAAGTTGGCAATTGAAAATAATATTACTGTTTTGCAACCTGAAAAGGTGAGAAGTGATTATGATGATATTTTAGCACTTAAACCTGATATTATAATTACTTGTGCTTATGGTCAAATTATACCTAAAGCTCTTTTGGATTATCCAAAATATGGTTGTATTAATGTACATGCTTCACTTTTACCTAAATTAAGAGGCGGAGCTCCTATACATAGATCAATAATTGATGGGGATAAAAAAACTGGTATAACAATTATGTATATGGATGAGACAATGGATAGTGGAGATATTATTTCACAGGCTGAGACTGATATTTTAGATACCGATAATTTAGAGTCTTTAAGTAATAGATTAAGTGTGATGGGAAAAGATTTATTACTTGATACACTTCCTAGCATAATTAATGGAACAAATAAAAGAATTAAGCAGGATCTTGAACAAGTAACTTATGCTTATAATATAAAAAGAGAAGAAGAACATTTGGATTTTTCTAAAACTAGTAGAGAGATTTTGAATAAAATAAGAGGACTTTATCCTGTACCAGCTGCTAATGTCATTTTTAATGATTTAGAAATGAAAGTATATGATGCTTATATTTCTGATAAGAAATTTTTGGATAAAAAGCCAGGAGATATAAGTGGATTATATAAAAAAGGTATTGGTGTTGTGACAAGTGATGGGGAGATTATCTTGACTGATATTAAACCTTTTGGTAAGAAAAGAATGAATGCTTTTAGTTATATTAATGGATTAAGAGATAAGGATAAAATAAATAAGGTATATTGATATGATAGATAAAATTAAAAAATTTTGGAAATTAATAAAAGAACTTAATAGTACTCCTAGAGGAAAAGCTGTTTTGTTTTTTGGCTTTTATGCAATCTTTTTTATAGTTTTGTTTATTATTATGGCTATTGGTAAAAGTAATAATAATTATAGTTTGGATGATTTATATAATACTAATAAAATTTCCTTTTCATCAATAGATAGTAATTTTGAATATTCTTACAAGTTTTATATTGATAATAATATTTATACATATGATGGTAAGAAAAGAAATAATGAAGAGACTTTTATTTTTAATAATGCAGGGTATTATAATAAAAATGGAGATTTTTATCAAAATGATGGTGGTAATTATGTAGAGGTTGATAGTCCATTTATTTATAGAGAATTTACAGATACTGATGTAATAAAACAACTTATTGATGTTTCTTCATTTTCTTCTAAGACAGAGTATGAAAATGGGGATATGATGTATAATTATAAAATAACAACTTCTACTATTGTAAAGGAATTAGATGATATTGATACTGATATAGATGATGTTCCTAATGAAATTTCTATTTATGTTTCTAAAGATGGAAATATTAAAAATATTAAATTTAATCTTAATAGTTATGGTTTATTTAAAAGTATTAGTATGAATAAGTTTGAGATAGAATTAAGTTATTTCAATTATGGGGAAGTTGATGACTTTAATATTTTAGTGGACTAGAGTGGAGTGGTTTTTTTGAATATATATGATTTGACATTAGAAGATATGGAGGAATATTTTGTTTCTCTTTCATCTGGAAAGTTTCATGCTACACAGCTTTTTGATTTCTTATATGTAAAAAGAGTAAAAGATTATGATCATGTTTTTGGAATAAAGAAGGAGATTATTAATCGACTTAGAGAGGATTTTAGTATATCTAGACTTAAAATTGTTGACATACAAAAAGATGTTGATGCTTCTAAGTATTTATTTGAGCTTTCTGATTCAGAACATGTTGAAGCTGTTCTTATGAGACATGATTATGGTAATAGTATTTGTATATCTTCTCAGGTTGGGTGTAATATGGGATGCAAATTTTGTGAATCTGGAAGAAGAAAAAAAGTTAGAAATCTTTTGGTTCATGAGATGGTTTTACAAGTTTTAATGATAGAAGAAGAAATTGGTGAACGTATAAGTCATGTTGTAGTTATGGGAATTGGTGAACCTTTTGATAACTATGATAATTTAGTTAAGTTTTTAAAGATAATTAATAATCCTAAGGGTCTTGCGATAGGATCTAGACATATAACAGTATCTACTTGTGGTATTATTCCTAAAATAGAAGAGTTTTCTAATATTGGTTTACAATTTAATTTAGCTATTAGTTTACATGCTCCAAATAATGAGATTAGAAATAAGATTATGCCTATTAATAAAGTATATCCTTTGGAGGATTTGATGGTGGCATTAAAGAAATACTTTAAAAAAACTAATAGAAGAATTACTTTTGAATATGTTTTATTAGAGGGTGTTAATGATAGCCTTGATAATGCTCGTGAACTTAGTAATTTGGTTAAGGGATTAAATTGCTATATTAATTTGATACCATATAATGAGACAAATAATTTAGGTTTTAAAAGAAGTAGTACTGTTCAAATTATGAGATTTTATGATATACTAAAAAAGAATGGTATAGGTGTTACTATTAGACGAGAGTTTGGTGGTAAGATTAGTGCTGCTTGTGGACAACTTAGAAGCAAGAAGGAGGGTTTATGAAATCTTTTTATTTGACTGATTCAGGAAAGGTCAGAGATCATAATGAAGATAGTGTAATTATTGTTAAAAACAATGGAAATGATTATCTAATGGCTATAGCTGATGGAATGGGTGGACATTCGGCAGGTGAAGTTGCCTCATCTATAGCGATTAGTTATCTAGGTAAACATTTTAAAGACACTTTTTTAAATATGAGTAAAGTTGATGCTGTTAACTGGATAAGAAATGCAGTTGATGAGATTAATACACTTATATTTCAACATGAAAAAACACATCCTGAAAGTAAAGGAATGGGAACAACTTTGGTACTTGCTGTTCTTACTAAAGATTATTTATTATTTGGAAATGTAGGAGACTCAAGTGGATTCGTATTAAAAGATGATAAACTTCATAAGGTTACATATGATCATACTCTTGTTAATTTGCTTGTTAGTGCTGGAGAATTAACTCAAGAGGAGGCTAATGTTCATCCAAAGAAAAATGTACTTATGAAAGCTTTAGGGGCATCACTTGAAGTTGATGTAGATATATTTGATTGTGATATGGATATTTCACAAATTTTATTGTCAAGTGATGGACTTACTAATATGTTAGATAAAGACCAGATTGAAAAAGTTTTGGTTAGTGATGCGTCAATAGAAGATAAAGTCATTAAGTTGATTAATAAAGCTAATAATAGGGGTGGAACTGATAATGTTTCGGTTGCTTATTTGATACGTGAAGAAGGTGACGAGTAATGATAACAAAGGGGCAAAAAATTAATGATCGTTATGAGATTATTAGATCTATAGGCGAAGGTGGTATGGCCAATGTTTATCTAGGATATGATACTATTTTGGATAGAAATGTGGCAATTAAAGTTTTACGTGGAGATTTATCTGGTGATGAGAAGTTTGTTAGAAGATTTCAAAGAGAAGCATTATCAGCATCTTCTTTAGCTCATCCTAATATTGTTGAGATGTATGATGTTGGAGAAGATAATGGACTTTATTATATAGTAATGGAGTATATTGAAGGAAAGACTTTAAAACAGTTACTTAAGAAAAGAGGTAGTCTAACATTATCTGAGGCAATTGATATTATGCTTCAAATTACAGATGGTATTGCTCATGCACATGATTCTTATATAATTCATAGGGATTTAAAGCCACAAAATATTATGATAAAAGATGATGGACAAATTAAAATTACTGATTTTGGTATTGCAATGGCACTTAATTCAACACAGCTTACACAAACTAATTCAGTTATGGGATCTGTTCATTATTTGCCACCAGAACAAGCAAGTGGTAAGGGATGTACAATTAAAAGTGATATTTATTCAATAGGAATTATTTTCTATGAACTTCTTAGTGGTAGTCTTCCTTTTAAAGGGGATAATGCTGTTGAAATAGCACTAAAGCATATGAGAGATCCACTTCCTAATTTAAGGGAAGATAATCCGGCTATTCCACAAAGTATTGAAAATATCATTTTAAAAGCTACGGCTAAAAACCCTAAAAATAGATATGATGATGCTAGAAGTATGCATCAAGATTTACTTACAGCATTGGACGACGATAGAATGAATGAGGAAGTTTATCAATATAAATATCCTGAGCATGAAAGTGAAAATACTAAACGTATTAAAAAACTAGAAAATATAGAAGAAGTTAGTCAAGATGATGAGAGTGTTGCGGTTAAACTAGAAGATGAGGAAGAAAAGAAGAGTAACAAAATTATCATAATATTAGCTATTATTTTTGGTGTTTTAGTTATTACACTTTTGACTATTTTCTTTATTGTTCCAAAATTTACTAATTCTAAACCTGTTGTTGTTCCTGATTGTGGAAATCTAAAGGTTAGTCAATGTGAAAGGAAACTTCAAGCTTTAGGATTTGATGTAAATACTACTATTAAATCAGAATCATCTTCTAAAATAGAGAAAAATAAAGTTATAAGAACTGAACCAGAGGCTTTTAGAAGTGTTAAGAAAGGTACTAAGGTTACTATATATAAATCAACTGGTGAAGAAGTATTTAAAATAGAAGATTATACTGGTAAAAATTATATTGAGGTTCAAACGATACTTGAAACTAATTATGGTTTAAAAGTTACTATTGAGAAAAAAGAACCTGTTGATACTTCTAAAGAATATGATGAACAAGAAATAATTGGACAATCATTAGATGCTGGCTCTGAAGTTGTAAAGGGTGACTCTATTACATTGTATATTCCAAATATTGTTGATAGTTTTCCTGATATGAATGGAGAAGGCTGGATTATTGATGATGCTGAAGCTTTCTGCAGCAAATATAATTTAACAATAGATGTTTCTTATCAAGAGACAAGTGCTTATGAAGAAGGAAAAATTATATCTCAGAGTAGAGCTGTTGGTAGTCCTATAGTTAAGGGAACTACGCTTAAGGTTGTTGTTGCGAAAAAGCCAACTGAAAAAACTACTACTGATAAAGATAAGGACAAAGATAAAGATAATAAAGAAACTAATAATGAACAAAGTAAAACAGAATAAGGGAGTAGGTTATGAGGGGACAGATAGTTGAAATTGTTAGTGATTTACATTATGTTAGTTATAATAATTCTGTTTATCCATGTAAGTGTAGAGGCATATTTAGAAAGGAACATATTGTACCATTAGTTGGTGACTATGTTCTTTTTGATGATAAAAAAAGAGTAATTGAAAAAGTTTTAGATAGAAAGAATGAGTTTAAGAGACCTAAAGTTTCTAATATTGATCAGGCCTTTATTGTTACTAGTTTGGTAGAACCTGATTTTTCTCTTAACTTACTTGATAAACTATTGGTACTTATGGAGACTAAAGGTGTTAAGGCTATTATTTGTATAACTAAAAGTGATCTTGTTGATTCTAGGCAATTAAATTATTATAATATTATCTTAGACTATTATAGAAAGATTGGCTATCCTGTTATATTTAATACTGATATTTCAAAAATAAAGAAGTTGATTTCTGGTCGGACTAGTGTATTTACTGGGCAAACGGGAGCAGGCAAAAGTACATTATTAAATAAACTTAATCCAGGCTGGGATTTAGAAACTGGTGAGATTTCTATGGCTTTAGGTAGGGGACGCCATACTACAAGAGTAGTTAAGTTATTTAATATATTTGATGGTAAAATTATGGATACCCCTGGCTTTTCAGCACTTGATTTTAATTCATCTAAGAAGGAAGATATAAGAGATAGTTTTGTTGAATTTAAGAATTATCCTTGTCCGTATAAAGACTGTATGCATACTAGAGAAAAAGTTTGTGGCGTTAAGGAAGCGGTTTTTGCGAATAATATATTAGAAAGTAGATATGATAATTATTTAAGTTTTATAGGAGAGGATAAATATGAAAAAGATTAGTGCTTCTTTTTTGAGTTGTAAGGATGTTGTTTTAGGACTAAAAAAATTAAATGAAACAGATGTTGATTTCATACATGTTGATATAATGGATGGTAAGTTTGTTAAAAATAAGACTATGCCATTTAGAGAGATGAGAAATATTTATAAGTATACATCAAAACGGTTAGATGTTCATTTAATGGTTCTTGATCCTATTAAATATATTCCTTTATATGCTGAGCTTAATACAGAATATATTACTTTTCATATAGAAGCTTCATGTGATATTCAGAAAGCTTTGGAACTTATAAAAAAGTATTCAATTAAAGCTGGGCTTGCGATAAAACCTGATACTAAGGTTAAAGAGTTGGTTCCATATTTACCATATTTAGATTTAATTTTGGTTATGAGTGTAGAACCTGGTGCTGGTGGGCAGTCATTTATTAGAGAATGTGCTGATAAAATAGATGAAGTTTCATGTTTATTAAAAGAATATAACAGTCAGGCTTTAATTAATGTAGATGGGGGAGTAAATTTTAATACTAAAGATTATTGTAGTAATGCTGATATTTTAACTTCTGGTAGTTATATTGTTAATAGTGATAACTTTCAAGAAAAAATAACTAGTTTGCGATAGATATTTGTGTTATAATTTTTATGATAGGAGTGATAGTATGAATAATAATTTAAATAATAATTTTAATACTAATTCTACTAATAATATTAATAATACTAATAATACTAATAATACTAATAATACGAATGTAGTTAATAATCCTGGTACTATTAATAATAATGTAAATACAGTGCCTAATATTAATCAGACCGTTAATACGCCTGTTGTTGGTGTTGTTAATTCTTCTGTTTCTAGTACAAATAGTGGCGTTAATGTATCAGGTAATGATACTATACCTGTTTCTCCTGTTAATAATCAAAATAGTACTGAGGTATTGGGGCCTGTTGCTAATAATTCTGGTACTTCAAGTAACAATAGTAATGATAATTATGTTTATACTCCACCAAGTAAATATAGGTATTTTTTACTTATTATGTTTTTCTTTGTATTACTTGGAATAATAATTTTCTTACCAGAATTAACTCAGATTGTTAATCTAAAGTTATCTGGTGGAAATAATCAGCCTGAAGTAATAGTTGATGGTACTCTTGAATGTACCTTAAAAAAGACTGGTACTAGTTTGGATGTTGTTTTTAATGCTAAATTTAATTATACTGATGAAAAATTAGATAAATTAACTTTTACAACAACTACTAATGGAGATTCTAAACAAGACAGTGAATTATTTAATGAAAATTATAATAAATGTCAGTTGCTTAAAGATTCAATGACTAATATTAGTGGTGTAGCAATTAGATGTGATTTAAATTCCTCTTCTGTTGCGACTGTGGAAATTGTTAATTATAATACTGTTGATTTAACTAAAGCTACTTCTGCTTTTGCAGAAGCAGGTGGAACTTTTCCTGAGTTTGAGTCAAGAGAGGATATTGGCAAAATAGAAAGAGAAATGAATGCTTCTGGTTATACTTGTAATAAGTATAAATAGTGTAAACCATAAATGTAAATGTTGTATTGTATAATTGTAAATGATGTGATACCAAAAAATCAGAAAAAATATTAATTCGAAA
>OIYS01000637.1_pt1 | contig 22617 bp, 18 predicted proteins | sample 1588271 | NCBI WGS metagenome assembly OIYS01 (sample SAMN03283286) | human gut metagenome | biome: human-associated habitat; material: feces | host: Homo sapiens | place: Peru | collected 2012
TCAAATCCCTACGGGATTTTTTTCAATCATTACTAAATAATCACAGGGACAACTTATATATCATGCCCTTATTTTAACCCAAATCGGTCATTAGGGCTTAACTCTCTTTTGCCTTTTGGGGTGGTTAGTCGTTGAGGTCGAGGGGGATGTATTCGTGGCCGGTTAGGAGGGTCATGTAGTGGTTGTAGGTGATGAATTTGCCGCCCATTGATGCGAGGTGGGGTGTTTCGAACTGGCAGTCGATGATTGCCACGCCCTCGGCTTGCATTTTTCGTGCAAGGAAGATGAGCGCCAGTTTTGATGCGCTGGGCACGAGCGAGAACATGCTCTCGCCACAGAAGGCGTTGCCTATTCTTTCGCCATACAGTCCGCCCACCAGTCCGTCGCCGTCCCACACTTCCACGCTGTGGGTGATGCCCTCGTGGTGCAGGCGTGTGTAAGCCTCAATCATATCATCGCCGAGCCACGCGCCTTCGGTCACGTTGCGTTGCGAAACCGTGGCACAGCCTTGAATCACGCCATCAAAGTCCTTATCCCATGTCACACGGTAGGTGTGCTTGTTTAAGAGCGTGCGCATTGAGTGCGAAATGTGAATCTCGTCGGGGAAAATCACAAATCGCTTCAGTGGGCAATACCACATGATAGGGCAGTCGGCATCGTAGGGATACCAGGGGAAAATGCCGTTGGAATAAGCCATGATGAGCCGCTCTGTGCTTAAATCACCGCCCACAGCCAGCAAACCATCGTCTTCACCGAATATGGGCTCTGGAAACCAAATATCGTCGTCGTCGAGTTGAAAAACCATAGTTAGAATTATGATTGCTTGATAGTTAGTGTGCCGTTCTGCAAATCCACAGTGGCCTCGCCGCCTTTTTTCAGTTTGCCAAATAGGATTTCTCGCATGAGCATGGTTTTGAGTTGCTGCTGTATCACACGATCCATTTCGCGTGCACCGTACTCCTTCGAGTAGCCGCTCTTGAGCAGATGCTGGTGTGCCTTGTCGGTGAGCGTGATGCTTACCGATTTCGCTGCCAGTTTGGCGTTGAGTTCACGCAATTTCTTGCCGAGAATGAGTTTCGCCATCCGCTCGTCCATATCGTTGAACACCACAATCTCGTTGAGGCGGTTGATAAATTCGGGCTTGAACGTGTGCTTCACCTGCTTGAGCATGGCGCTGCCGGCAGTTGCTGTGGAAGCGAATCCCACGCTTGCCTGTGAAGCGTATTGTGCGCCGGCGTTGCTGGTCATAATTAGAATCACATTCTTGAAATGCGCCTTGCGGCCCTTGCTGTCGGTGAGCACACCATAGTCCATCACCTGTAGCAGAATGTTGAAGATGTCGGAGTGCGCTTTCTCAATTTCGTCGAGCAGGAGTACACAGTCGGGTGATTTACGCACGGCATCGGTGAGCAAGCCACCGTCGTCGTAACCCACATAGCCGGCAGGTGCGCCAATCAGTTTTGCCACGGTGTGCTTCTCCACATATTCGCTCATGTCGAAGCGCACGAGTTTCACGCCCAATTCCTGCGCCAGCATTTTCGCCACTTCGGTTTTGCCCACGCCTGTGGGACCCACGAACAGCAGACTTGCCAGTGGTTTGTTTTCGTCGGTAAGTCCGGCCTTGGAGAGTTGCACGGCTTCCACCACGGTTTGGATAGCGCGGTCTTGACCGTAAATCACGTCTTTCATGCGACTTTCGAGCGATGCGAGGTTCTTGTTGTCGTCTTGCTTGATGGCAAGCGCGTCGATTTTCGCCACTTTCGCCAGCACCTCGGCAATTTGTTTTTTGCCGATTTTTTTGTGTGTTTTCTCCTCCATCTCGGCTTGCGCACCGGCTTCGTCGATGATGTCGATGGCCTTGTCGGGCAAGAAGCGGTCGGTGATAAACTTTGCGCTCGATGTCACTGCATATTCAATGGCGGCGGCATCGTATTTCACATGATGATACTTCTCGTAGATGGGCTTCAGACTCTTTAAGATGTGGATAGCCTCGTCGATGCTTGGTTCTTCCACATCGATGGTCTGGAAGCGGCGAATCATACCCACGCTGCGGGTGAAATACTTATTATATTCGGTGTAGGTAGTGGCACCTATCACCCTGATTCGGTCGTCGTCGAGGTAAGGTTTCAGCAAGTCCGACACATCGCTACCGCCCTCTGCACATTTGCCTGCCCCTACGATGTTGTGAATCTCGTCGAGATAGATGATGCAGTGCGCCTCACTTGTCACACCCTCCATAATTTGCTTCAATCGCTGCTCCATGTCGCCACGGAAGCGAGTTCCAGCCAGCAGCGTGCCCATGTCGAGTTGGTAGATTTTGCTCCCTTTCAGGCGGTCGGGCACTTTACCTTCCTCAATACGGCGCGCCACACCATATACCAGCGCAGTTTTTCCAACTCCTGGCTCGCCTATGTGTAGCGGGTTGTTCTTCTCTTTGCGGCACAGCACCTGTATGGTACGGTCGAGTTCATTTTCTCTGCCAATGAGCGGATTTTTGTCCTCAAGGTGCTCATTGATGCAAGTTACATATTTTTTCCACCTGTCGCTCTTGCGTGGTTGGCTTGAATAGTCTTGGCTTGAATAGTCGTAGACATCGTCAAACGGCAGTTCTTCTTCCTCTTCATCGTATGGCCTAAATGGATATTCTTCATCATCATTGCTTGGGTAATTGGCATCATCGTCGTTATCCACGCCTGTGGGGTGGTCGTGAAATTGCAAGTCGGCCTCAGCCATAATCAAATAGTCTTCCACATTAGCGTGCTTGCGAAGCAGGTATGCCGTCCACGAATTTTTAAGATTGAGGATGGCATTGATTACTATCGGCACATCTATTGTTGTGCGTCCAGCCATAAAGGTATCGTGCAAAGCGTTGGTAATAACCTGTTGCAATTGGAAAGAAGGTTCACAAATGTCGTTGGGCTTGGTGTCTTGCGAATCATCTTTCGTCGATTTATCGATGTGGTGGTCAAGGTCTGCCAAAAAATCGTCGAGGTCGAAAGCCTCGTTGCATGCCCACATCATGTCTTGCATGTTTGGCAGCGTCATCAAGCCGTAGAGCAAGTGCTCAGGGGTGATGAGGTCGCTATTTTCCGACAGAGCCTTTTGAGAGGCGAATTTCATCGCCTTTTCCAAATCGTGGTTGAATTTGATTTCCGTTTGTCCCATTAGTGTGTGTTTAGTTTGCTTCTTCCATTGTTATTTTCAGTGGGAATCCTGCATTATTGGCCATTAATGTGGCTTTGGCTTTGCGTGTGTACGCCACATCGTAGGTGTAGGTGCCCACGGTGGCACTGCCTTTGTGGTGCACCGTGAGCATGATTTCCTGCGCCGCAAGTTCCGACTTGCGAAACACGGATGTGAGCAAATGCACCACAAATTCCATAGTGGTCACATCGTCGTTGTGCAGTATCACATGAAACATTTTTGGCTCGTCAAGACTGATTCTTGTTGCTTCTTTCAGCGCCGAGCCACCTTTAGTTTTTGGATTTGGCATAGATCAGAGAGCGAATTGATGTTGTGTTTAATTTTCAATATACCACTTGAAGAGTGCTTTCACACCGTCTTCAATTTCCATTTTATGGGTCCAGCCGAGGCTGTGGAGTTTCGACACATCGCAAAGTTTGCGTGGGGTGCCGTCGGGTTTGGTGGCATCAAAAGCGATAGTGCCAGTGAAGCCCACGGCTTTAGCCACGAGTTCGGCAAGTTGCTTGATGGTCACTTCCTTGCCAGTGCCCACATTGATGTGGCAGTTGCGGATTTCGCCCAGCGATGGAATGGCGCCGCCACGGCCTTCGCTGCTGTTACGGTCCACCTTACCATCGGTGCGGTTGCCGAAATGCACCGACGAGTATTTGTCGATGCCGATGATGTCGCTGAAGTTCACGTTCAGCAGCACATGCACGCTGGCGTCAGCCATATCCTCGCTCCAGAGAAATTCGCGCAATGGAGATCCGGTGCCCCAAAGGTTCACCTTGTTGTTCTCGATGCCGTAGTGGCTCAGCACATCAAGAATGGCTTCTTCCGATGCCTTGCCGTCGATACCGTTTACTGGGCGTTTGTTCATGTCTTTGCGGATAGCGTCCCAGTTGCCTTCGCCAATCATGCGAGCGAGATACACTTTGCGCATCATCGCAGGCATCACGTGGCTATTTTCTAGGTGGAAATTATCGTTAGGGCCGTAGAGGTTGGTAGGCATCACGGCTATGTAATTGGTGCCATATTGCAGATTGTAACTTTCGCACATCTTCAATCCCGAAATCTTAGCCAAGGCGTATTCCTCGTTGGTGTATTCCAGTGGCGAGGTGAGCAAAGCGTCTTCCTTGATAGGCTGTGGCGCATTCTTGGGGTAGATGCAGGTGGAACCGAGGAAAAGCAACTTTTTCACGCCGTGGGCATAACTCTCGCTAATCACGTTGCACTGCATCATCATGTTTTGCATGATGAAGTCGGCGCGGTAGAGCGAATTAGCCATAATGCCGCCAACGTAAGCCGCCGCCAGCACCACAGCGTCGGGGCGTTCGTCGTCGAAGAATTTTCTGACAGCCAGTTGGTCGGTCAGATCGAGTTCGGCATGTGTGCGGCCCACCAGATTGTGGTAGCCACGTTGTTCGAGGTTCTTCCAGATGGCAGAGCCCACCAGTCCACGGTGCCCAGCCACATATATTTTCGCATTTTTATCCATTGTTTCTTTTTTTTTGAGTCAACGAGTCAACGAGTCAACAGGTCAACGAGTTTTTTTTTAGTCAACGTGTCAATGAGTTTTTTTGAGTCAATGAGTTTATTTGGTCAATGGGGTGGGTGAGTGGCTTTTGAGGAAATTTATGAGGTTCATAATTCCTGAGGAGATTTTTTTTAGTTGCGATTGGAGTTCGGTTCGTTGTTCTGTGGTGCAGATGTTGAAATCTTCACAGAGGTAAAGCATACTTTTCACTTCGCCACAACTTCCTTTGGCAATATGGAGGAAATGAATAAATTTTGCATCATAACCCGATTCTGAGCCTTCAGCGATATTATTCATGATACTCACTGCTGCCCTCTGCATCTGGTCACGGAATCCATAGTCATTGCATTTCGCCATCATGCCATAGACGTTGTTGACAAACGCCCTGGCCTCTTGCCAAATATACAATGTTTCAATTCCTCTCTCCATCACTCAGAAAAACCTGTTAAATCGTCGCCTCTTAGACTTTATAAATACTTATTGTCTCAAAAAAACTTGTTGACTTGTTGACTCGTTGACTTGTAGACTTTATTTTACGATACCTTTTTCGAGGTATTCTGCGAGGTTGACGCGGATTTGGTCGCCGGCGTTTTCGATAGCCACCTTTGCCACGTCGTGGTCAACCATGATTTTCACGAGTTCCTCAAATGAGGTGCGCTGTGGGTCCCAACCGAGTTCGGCTCTTGCCTTGGTGGGGTCGCCCCAAAGGTTCACCACATCGGTAGGGCGGTAGAAGTCGGGGCTCACCTCCACAAGCACCTTGCCTGTGGCCTTGTCAATACCCTTCTCGTCTTCGCCCTCGCCTTGCCATTCGAGTTCGATGCCCACATGGTGGAACGCCAGGGTGCAAAATTCGCGCACGCTGTGTTGCACACCGGTGGCGATTACGAAGTCTTCAGGCGTGTCGTGCTGGAGAATGAGCCACATACACTCCACATAGTCGCGAGCGTAGCCCCAGTCGCGCAGGCTTGACAGATTGCCCAAATACAGTTTTTCCTGTTTGCCAGCCTTGATGCGAGCAGCCGCAAGGGTGATTTTTCGAGTGACGAAGGTCTCGCCACGGCGTTCGCTCTCGTGGTTGAACAAGATGCCAGAGCAGCAGAACATATCGTAAGCCTCGCGGTATTCTTTCACAATCCAGTAGCCGTAGAGTTTGGCCACAGCGTAGGGGCTGTAGGGGTGGAAAGGGGTGTTCTCGTTTTGTGGCACTTCTTCCACCTTGCCGTAGAGTTCGCTGGTGCTGGCTTGATAGATGCGACATTCCTTAGTGAGGCCGCATTGGCGCACAGCCTCCAGCACACGCAGCACGCCGGTGGCATCTACGTCGGCGGTAAATTCGGGCGAGTCGAAACTCACCTGCACATGGCTTTGCGCCGCCAAGTTGTAGATTTCGGTAGGTCGCACCTGACCGATTACCTTAATCAAACTCATCGAGTCGCTCATATCGGCATAGTGGAGGTGGAAATGTGGTTTGCCCTCAAGGTGGGCAATGCGTTCGCGGAAATCTACCGACGAGCGGCGAATGGTGCCGTGCACGTCGTAACCCTTTTCAAGCAGAAATTCAGCCAAGAAAGAGCCGTCTTGACCAGTGATGCCCGTGATAAGGGCCACTTTGCGATTGTTTTCGTTCATATATTGATAATATCTTGTAATCCTTATAACCCACAAAGATACCAAAAAATCTGTATCCTCACAAATCCACTCTTTAATAGTGTGGAAGATGGCGGCGAAAAGTGTGGTGTGGGGGAGCGATGGCAGAAGTAAGGAGTGTTTGCCGAAATGAAATAAAATAGTTATCTTTGTAGGACTGTAACAATAATATATGGGACAAAAAGATACATACGACGAGGCCCTGATTGTTGAGCAACTCCATCATCAGGAGACGGTGAACGCCGCATTCGGTAAAGTGATTGAGCACTATTCGCAACCGCTTTACTGGCAAATTCGCCGCATGGTTATCGATCACGACGATGCCAACGATGTGTTGCAAAACACCTTTATCAAGGCGTGGAGCAATATTGGAAGTTTCCGTGGCGATGCCAAGTTTTCGACATGGCTCTACAAGATTGCCGTGAACGAAAGCATCACCTTCATCAACAAGAAAAAGGTGCAAAACAACATCTCGCTCGACGACGATTCGTCGTTCTTGACCAGCGACCTTGAAGCCGACAGGTATTTCGATGGCGATGAGGCTCAACTCAAACTTCAGAAGGCCATTGCCACACTCCCCGACAAACAGCGACTGGTGTTTAACATGCGCTACTACGATGAAATGAAATACGAGGATATGAGTGAAATTCTCGGCACATCGGTAGGGGCACTGAAAGCGTCGTATCACCACGCTGTTAAAAAAATTGAAAGTTTTTTTGGTGAGGAGGATTAAACCTTTTCTATTTACACAAGTCAAACAAGCGCTATGAGACAAGAAGAAGATTCCAAAATATTGAGCAAGTTGGGTAAAAAATCCGGGTTTACCACCCCGGAAAACTACTTCAACGATTTTGCCAAAAACCTCGCAGAGAAGTTGCCAGAAGCAGCCGCTCCTGAAGAGAAAGAAAAACCAAACCTATGGGTGCGATTCCGTCCCTATGTGTATATGGCAGCCATGTTTGCCGGTATTTTCTGTATGATTCAGGTGTTTAATTTGTTCAATGGCAGTTCAAGTAGCCAAAATCCAATGGCTAATGGTCAGCTTGGTGGCACAGAAATCGTGGTAGGCGCCGATTCCGACACCACTGCACGCAGTTACCGCGACAGTGTGGAAAACAGCAACGCCACATTCGAAACCATCACCGACGACCTCAACCCCAATCAGATAAACTAACTTACACAAATACACATCTCAAAATTTCCGTAGTATATCCCACCACATATACCACGGAAATTTTTTTTCCTTTCAGGAAAGTCAACGAGTCAACGAGTCAACAGGTCAACAAGTCAACGAGTCAACAAGTTTTCGAATTTTCGAATTTTCGAATTTTCGAATTTTCGAATTATCGAATTATCGAATTATCGAAGAAGCCGAAGCAATCGTCTTAACTTCTTTAACTTCTTAACTTCTTAACTTCTAAGAAAAAACTTCTTTACTTCCAAAATCCTAATTCGTAGTCATTGCTTTTCTCGAAATTATCGTTATTTTTGCATTTAGATATAGTTTGAATTATTCACCCTCGCTATGAGGAACAAATATGTATAACCTATGAAAGTAACCAAGTTGTCAAATATTATTATTGCTGTAGTTATGGCTATTTTCCCATTCAGCCTTTTTGCCAATCAGAAAGTGGAAGCTCCTGATTTCGATTTCCCGAAAGAGGTGTCGAAAAAGGCAACTGCCGACCTCGCCGCGGCATTGAAAGCCAACAATGGCGAACAGATGATCGACGCGCTGGTGCGCTATGGTATAGCAGAAGGTAATGTGTCGCAAGAAAATTTGCCTGCCATTATCGGTAAAATCGAGTCGGTGCTGAAAAAGGAAAAACGCCCCGACTTCAAGGCACTTTTGTTCACACTCGAAGCCAATGTTTTCCGCTCTTATTCAAGTGCGTTTGCCACTTGGCGAAGCACGAAGGAAGACGCTCGCCCTGCCGATTACTCGGAATGGGGGATAAACGACTTCAACGCGAAGATTAAAGAACTGATGACCGAAGCCGTGAGCGATAAGGAAGCATTGCGCAAATGTGCCATCACCGACTATGCCAACATTTTGAAGTATAACGAATTGGGCGCGCTCTACCAGCCCACGCTCTACGATTTCGTGTTGGCGCAAAAGGGTGAATTTGCATCAGAATCCACTGATGAGCAAACTGACCAATGCGAGTATTTGCTCAAGACAGGACATGTGCCAGCCTATCTCTTCAGCAAAAGCCAAGGCCTCAATACGGCGGAAAAACTCAAACTCTACGACCAATACAAGGACAACGAACATTCGGGCTGTCTGCTCACTGAATTGTTCACCTGCACCGATAGTTATAAGCATCTGAAGGATTATTTGCAGAGATACCCTAATGGGGTATATGCCTATCAGGTGAGCGAGCGGTTGGCAGAAATTGAAAACAAGGAGGTGAACATCATACGCGCCAACAGCGTCAGTTCTCGCGACTCCATTAGTGTGGAGTGCCGAGTGATGAATGTGAACGATTTCTCAATCAGCGTCTATCAGGTGCCCGACAGTTATGTGGAAGCACTTGAAAAGCGTGGTGAAACCAATATCGACACAAAAAAATGCAAATTTATCGCCACTTACGATAAGCATGTAGATGGTGAGATGCCATCTTTCTCCTACATCGCAACCACTGCGGTACTGAATCCGCTCCCTCATGGGCAGTATGCGCTTGTGGTGGCGTTTAAGAATGGAGGCAAAACGATTGAATCCACCTCGCGAACCAACGATTTGCTCCTCGTTTACGACATAGCCTCATTCACTGTGGCTCGCGAAAAGAAGGAAACCAGAATATTTGCGGTGGACCGCACCACAGGCGCACCCATGAAGGGCGTGAGCGTGAAGGGTGAGAACATCGATGGCGTGACTGCTGCCGATGGCTCGTGTGCGCTGCCTGTGGAATTTGATTACGACCGTGAAGTGAGCCTCACCAAAGGTTCTGATAAATACGCACCGAAGGTGTCGGTTTACCAATTCGACGATACCGACAACATTCAGAAATCAATGAGTGTTTACACCGACTTGGCGATTTACCGCCCTGGCGAAACCATCAAGTTTGCCGCCGTGCTTTACCGCACAGGCACCACTTCAAAAACGGTGGCTTCGGGCGAGGCGATAGAGGTGGAATTGAAAGACGCCAACTACAAATCGGTGAAGAAACTCAAAGTCACTTCCGACGCTTTTGGGCGCATTGAGGGCGAATTTACCATTCCCACCGACCGCATGAACGGCAGATGGCTGGTAAACTGCTCTGGCAGCGGATTCTACGGAAGAAGATATGTGGACGTGAGCGAATATAAAACGCCCACTTTCGCCGTAGAGTTTCCCGACGTGAGTCATAATTTCGTGAGCAAGCAGCCTGTGAAGATTACTGGCACAGCCACCACCTATTCAGGTATGCCTATCGCCAACACCGAGGTGAAACTGACGCTCTCAAAGAGGGCGTGGAGTTGGTATTGGCGTTATGAGAGCGAGGGTGGCACCACGCTCAACGATACCACCGTCATCACCGATGCCGACGGCCGCTTCACCATCGAATACCCTGCCAGTCTGTTTGGCAATGGCGAAGTTAAATATGCTTGGGATTGGCGCAGCTACACGCTCAGCGCCAAGGTCACTACCGCTGCTGGCGAAAGCCGTGAGGGTTATCACTCGTTTGTGGTGGGCAGAATCCGCAGCATTGACATCAAGGACTTCACCCACGAAAACAGCAAAAAAATCACGTTGCCAGTGGTGTTCAACTCTACCGATGAAGCCGACAAGAGTTTGGTGTGCACCTACACGCTGAAAGACGAGAGCGGCAATGTGGTGAAGTCAAGTTCTTTCAGAACCGATGCCCTCGAAGCCGATTTCTCCGAGGTACCATCTGGCGAATATACCATTGAGGTGCAAGTGGCTGATGAACCCAACATCACCTCAATAGCAAAGGTGATTATTTACCGCCTCACCGACAAGCGCGCGCCTGTGAAAGACCGTGCCATCTGGATTCCTTCAGAATCCTACAGGGTTGACGGCAAGAATGTGGCGCACGCCACCATCGGCGTTTCGGCGCCGGAGTCGCATATCTACTATGTGGCAACAAGCCGAGCAGGCATCGTGAAGGAGGGTTGGTTGCACTATAAGCGAGGTATGCACGATTTCGCGCTGCAAATTCCTAATGCCCCCGACGAATATATATCGGTGGAATTTATCAATGTGTATAAAGGAGAAGTTTGCCGATATTACCACAAATTCATCTCCACCAACAACGAGCAGAAACTGAACATCAAACTCAACTCTTTCCGCGACAAACTTGTGCCAGGCGAAAAGGAAAAGTGGACCATGCAATTTGTTGATAAAAACGGCAATCCAGTGCAGACGGCGATGATGCTTGAAATGTACGACAAGGCACTCGAAAGCCTCAGCAGCAACAAGTGGAGCATTTATGCGGCATATCTCGATGCTCGCCGCTACGCTATCTGCACATCGTTTTACGTATATAGCCGTTACCTTTCCGCATCATATCAAGATGAGGTGAAAGTGAAAGGTTATTCGCCAGAGTGGCCAGTATTTAACATGTATGGTAAGCATTTCTTCCCAAAATTCTCATTAATGGACGGCACACCCGTCATAGCCTATGGCAGTGCGATGAAGATGGCTGCTGAGCCGAGGTCAAGTAGTCTTGCAAAAGAAAAAATCGAGTCAGCCAGTGAGGAAAACGTTTTGGAAAGCAAGCAAGAGGAAAAACCACAACTGAGCGACATCAAACTCCGTGAGGCCGACATCAAGACCGCACTTTGGAAACCGATGCTCACTTCCGACACTGGTGGTAATCTTGTGGTGGAATTTGAGGCACCGGAGTTCAACACCACTTGGGTGATGCAAGCCATTGCCTACACTGGCAATATGGTGAGCAGCAGTATCAGTCGTGAGGTGCTCACTCAAAAGCCCATTATGGTGAAATCGAGCCTGCCACGCTTTGTGCGCGGTGGCGACAAGGTGACGCTGAAGGCTAATGTGATGAATGCCACCGACGAGGCCACCACATTCACCGCTGTGGTCGAACTGTTTAACCCTCGCACTCAAGAGGTGATGGCGACCAAGAATTTCGATGGCAATCTTGCTGCCAAAGGCACCGAAGTGGTGGGCATTGAATTTGCCGTGCCCGACACCATTCCGTTTGTAGGCTTCCGTGTGAAAGCCGCAAATGCCACTTTCGGCGATGGCGAGCAGGTGATGCTTCCTGTGCTGAGTGATATTGCACCAGTGATTGAGACCGAACCATTCTTCGTGGATGCCGCCAAACCTCATTTTGAGGTGAAAATGCCATCGTTCCCGCTCGACAGCCGCGTGACGCTCGAATATTGCGACAATCCTGTGTGGTATTGCGTTACGGCTCTGCCCACTATCTATGAGCCCAATTATCACATTGCCACCAGCCTTGCCAACAACCTGTTTGCAGAGGTGCTGGCGCAGGGCGTAGCAAAGTCGAATCCGCTGATTAAAACTGCCATTCAGCAATGGATGGCCGACGGTGCCGACAGCACGCTCACATCAATGCTTGAAAAGAGCAAGGATTTGAAGATTTCCGACTTGCTGGCATCGCCATGGGTGAACGAGGCCGACCGCCAGTCGTTGCGCATGTCGAAACTCATTGAACTTTTCGACGAGAAGAAGATGAGCGCCGAGCACAAGAAAATTGTGGGTGCTTTGCAGAAGTTGCAGCGTGCCGATGGCGGATTCCCATGGTATGAGTACAACGGTTGCCGAAGCAGCCTGTGGACCACCGAGGTGGTGCTTGAGCTGATTGGCGAATTGCAACACTTGGGCTACACCTTAGATGATGCCGACATCAATCAGATGACGAAAAAGGCGCTTGCCTATTACGATAGCGAAATGCTCAAACTGTGGAACCAGCAGCAGAAAGTGAGCAAGAAGAATTACAGCGGATTCAGTTCGTATGTGTATGTGCGCTCGCTGTTCCCAGGCGTGAAACTCCCTTCGGGCAACGATAAGATGATGAAAAAGGCACTCTCTGCCATGACCAAGGATTGGAAGGGGCTGCCAATGGGCGAAAAGGCTTACTTTGCCATGGCACTCAACCGTGGCGGCTACAAGAAAGTGGCAAGCCGCATCGTGGAATCGCTCCGCCAGTTCGCTATCGTGAAGCCTGAATTGGGCATGTATTGGGACAATCTGCAAATCGGTTGGCGCTACTTCGACAAGGTGGCTGTCACCGCCACCATTCTTGAGGCAATGCACGAGGTGGGTGCGTCGCAGACCGAAATCGACCAAATCCGCAAGTGGATTCTGCTGATGAAGCAATCCAACGACTGGGGCAGTTCAAGCCTTGCAGCCGATGCGGTGTATGCTCTCCTTTCCACAGGCAGCCAATGGCTCGAACGTAGCGAAAAGCCAAGTATTACCATCGACGGTGAGGCGGTGCAGTTTAGCCATATTGATGAGTATGTGGGCTACTGTCGCAAAACTATCCCTGCCAAGAGCGGTGCCACGCTGAAAATCGACCGCAAGGGCGCAAGTCCGGCATGGGGCGCTGTGTATTGCCAATACAAGGCTCCTATGGCTTCGGTTGAGGCGAAAGAAATCACCGAAATGAGCATCAGAAAGGAATACCTCGTTTATGGTGCCGACGGCAAACTCATTCCTGCCACCGACCACAGTTTTAAGGTGGGCGACAAGGTGCAAGTGCGTGTGGTGATTAAGAACAATAAAGACCTCGATTTCGTGACCGTCACCGACCAGCGTGCGGCTTGCTTCGAGCCTAAAGACCAACTTTCGGGCTGCCGTTACATGGACGGCACATATTTCTTCCAAGAGACGAAAGATGCCCAAACCAACCTGTTCTTCACCTCGCTCGACAAGGGCACACACATCATCAGTTACGATGTGTATGTGACGGCTGAGGGCAGCTTCAGCGCAGGCATAGCCACCGCCCAATGCCAATACGCACCCCAACTCTCCGCCCACTCCTCCGGCACCCAAATCACCGTGCATCCGTAGGGGTTGTGTCGCATTAGTGTTGTAAATTAAAAACCAAATAATTTATCCACTTTTGTTTTAATGTTCGTTTATCTTTGCAAATGTAAAGTCGCTTAATCATTAACTTTAAAATAACCACCCTCAACCATAAACTGTGGGGATATACCTTTGGCGATAGGTATATCCCCACTTTTTGTCACTTTCACTCAATCTTTTTTCTTGTATTCGATGGTTGATTCGCTTGCTAATGCCGACATGAGGAACTGTACCTTTTCCTCAAGGGCTGCTACTCTTTCCTGTAGGCGTCGGGTGGAGGCTTTTTCCCTTTCTATGGCTAAGAGGTCAACTTCATAGCCGTGCTGCATTGCCATCCATGAATCTGCCGAAATTCCCAGTGCTTTTTCTAAGCGCATAGCCACATTTGGACTGATATTTCGCTTTCCGTGTATCAATGCGCTCAAATGTGTTGGTTGCATACCAATTTGGGCAGCAAACTCCTTTTGCTTGATGCCTCTTTCCTGTAACTCTGCTTGCAGAACTTCGCCAGGGTGTGTTGCCATATAGGGCACTATTCGTTCTTGCTTACTTTTTGTTTCCATAATGAGTATCATCAATTTCAATTAATACCACTTCAATCCCATCATCATGCTCTGAAAACAATAATCGTTCAATATGCCCATTTGCCAATCGCAAAGAACTCAGATTGCCAACATGTTTCAGTTTTTCGTAATGCAGGAAACTGAATTGTCGCAATTTCTCTACATTTTCTACATTTTGCATGATGTTAAAAGCCCGAAAAAGACCTTTGAGAAGAACCTGATTTTGAGCAATTTTCCGATATTTTTTGCTATAACCAGTTTCAATCAACTCTTTTAAAGATTCATCTTTAATGCTGACTTTCATATTTCTTTGCAAAGATAAACAAAATTACCATAAGTTAGTAATTTGTGTGGTAATTTTTTATTTCTGGGTGTAGAAGTAGCGCCAGAGGGGGGCTGCCATGAGGGCTTGCTTTTGTTGGTCGTTGATGAGCATATCGAGCACTTCTGCCTTGCTCATCAGCAGCACTTCTATGTCTTCGCTTGCATCGAGGTGCTGGCCGCTCACTTTCTCCACGCCTTCAGCCACGAAGCAGTGGGTGAGGTTGTCGCAGATGCTGGGGTTTTGTCCGATGGTCATCACTTCGCGCCATTCGCCGCCGGCATAGCCGGTTTCTTCAAGCAGTTCGCGCTTGGCGGCCTCGATAGGCGCTTCACCATCTTCCACCACGCCGGCGCACAGTTCCACCAGCACTTCATCGAATCCGTGGCGATACTGGCGCACCATCACCATTTGCCCTTCTTTGGTGACGGCTATCACATTCACCCACGCAGGGTATTCAAGCACATAATGTTCGGGGTTGATGCGTCCGTCGGGCAGTTGCACCTTATCCACGCGAGCGGTGAGCCATGGTCGCTGAATGATGTAGCGCGATTCCAGAGTTGCCCATTTTTTGATTTCTTTTGCCATAGTACATGATTTTCTACAAATTTAGCAATTTCATATCTATCAACATCAAAAAAAAGTGATTTTTGCGTATCTTTGTAGAAACAAAATCTACACAAACTAATTAACATAATGAATGGTATTGGACTAAAGAAACAACGAATTGAATACTTCGACCTACTGAAAGGCATCGCTATTTTCATGGTGGTGATGGGACATGCGCTCACCATGTGTGTTAGAGGGCTTGATGCCGCCTTCCTGTTTAAGTTGATTGGCCAAGTTCACATGCCTGTGTTCTTCTTTATCAGCGGTTATCTCACCTATAAGGCAAATACCGACAAGCAATTCATTACCCCAGGACTGAAAAAACGCTTCATACAACTCATTATCCCATTTTTGGTCATCACGCCGCTGTGGGTGTGGTATTTTCCACATAGCGGACTGCAATCGCCATTGAGCGACAATCTGCCCGACCTCTTGCGCGCCTATTGGAAAGACGGCTACTGGTTCACGCTGTGCCTGTTTGAACTGTGCCTGATCTACATTCCGATTAGCACCATTCTCCAACGCCTTAAAGGCATATTCCCTCAAATTGTGGTACTGCTTGCCGCCTACGGAATACTCATCGCCCTGTCGATGACCTTTGCCGATGAGGAAGCGAATGTGGATTACGTGGGCTTCGGGCTGCTTGCGCGCTTCTTCCCTATGTTTATGATGGGCGTGATGGCAAACCACATGAAAGAGGCGTTCAATCGCCTTGTGCACAACCAGTGGGCATTGGCTATTGCCATGGTGGTGTTTGGCGTATCGTTTTACAGCGTGGTTTATCCATGGGATATTTGGGGAACCGATATGGCAAGCATGTGGCCGGTAATCGGTTTCGCCACCATTCCGGTGATGCACTTCGCCCTCATTATGGTGGTAATCGCCCTCGTTGAGCCGTGGTCGCTCAAAGAATATCGCACCGAGGGTAAAACGCCGTCGGCGATAGCCCGATACTTCAATTTCCTCGGCCACGAGAGCCTGGGCATCTACTTGCTCCACTATTTCTTCCTGTTCCCCCTCACTGCGCTTCAAGAGCCGCTGAAAGTGGTGGGCATGGCTGTGGTGCCATTGGCTGCGTTGTCGATGGTGGTGGCGTTTTGTGTGATTGGCGTAACCCTGTTGGTGATTTATGCGTTCAAGCGTAGTAAGGTCACCGCTCTTTTGTTTCTTGGTCAGCCATTTAAATAATGGATGCAACTGTCTGAATGTGAAAATATTGAAATGAATATATAAAATAATAATAGTTATGAAACCTAATCGAATAACAGAACTTTTCGGAATTCAATATCCAGTGATTGCTGGTGGTATGGTATGGTGTAGCGGTTGGCGTTTGGCTGCCGCTGTGAGCAATGCCGGTGGTTTGGGACTGCTGGGCGCTGGCAGTATGCACCCCGAAACCCTTATCGAGCACATCGACAAGATGAACGCCGCCACCGACAAGCCTTGGGGCATCAACATTCCACTGATGTACCCCGAAATTGAGCGTCTCATTGAAATCATCATTGAGAAGGGCGTGAAAATCGTGTTCACCTCGGCTGGCAGCCCAAAGAAGTACACCGCACGCTTCCACGAGGCTGGCATAAAGGTGGCGCATGTGGTGTCGAGCAGTAAGTTTGCCAAGAAATGTGAGGAGGCTGGCGTTGATGCCGTGGTGGCTGAAGGCTTTGAGGCTGGCGGCCATAACGGTAGGGAAGAGACCACCACTTTGGCGCTCATTCCACAGGTTCGCGAAGCCATTTCCCTGCCATTGATTGCGGCTGGTGGCATTGGCTCAGGCAAGGCGATGCTTGCGGCTATGGCACTCGGAGCAGAGGGCGTGCAGATTGGCACCTTGTTTGCCGTGAGCGAGGAAAGTTCGGCAAGCGACGCCTTCAAGCAACTTTGCGTGGACCTTGGCGAAGACGGCACCATGCTGGCGTTGAAGAAAATTTCGCCCACCCGACTGATTAAAAACGAACTGTTCGCAAAAATTGCCGAAGCCGAAAGCCGTGGTGCCGAAGCCGACGAACTCCGCGAGTTGCTCGGACGCGCAGCATCGAAGCGAGGCATCTTCGAAGGCGATTTGGAAAACGGAGAACTCGAAATCGGTCAAATAGCCAGCACCATCAAAGAAGTGAAGCCCGTCGCCCAAATCATGCACGAACTCATCGCCGATTTCCACACCACCCAATCCAAAATCCAATCCCTCTAACCCCCCATAATTCGTATTTGAATTATAGTTATGGATAGTTTGGCATTCATTGGTATGCCGCTACTCTCCATTTGCCAAAATCACATTTTTGCTTCTGTACTTTTGCAATCTTGCTTGGATTTCAAGTGAGATTGCATTCCCAATACATTTTTCTATGAGATTCTTGTAAAAAATCTCAAAAAGGTGTATATTTGCACTGTGAAAAATCTCAAAAAGGTGTATTTTTGATTTGATAAAAATATCAAAAAGGTGTAAAAAGCGTTACGATGAGACGAAAAATATATCAACAACTTCTTGATTGGAAGAAGAATAGAAACGGAGAAGTAGCTCTTCTCGTAGAGGGAGCACGTCGTATAGGTAAGAGTTATATCGTAGAAGAGTTTGGTAAGAATGAATACGAGTCATATATCCTTATTGACTTCAATAAGGCACCACAGATGGTAAGAGACTGGTTCGACCTTTATCTGGAAGACCTTGACATGCTGTTTCTCTATCTGAGTCAACATTACAAGGTGAGGCTCCATGAACGTAAGTCGCTTATCATTCTTGATGAGGTGCAGTTGTGTCCCAGAGCGAGGGCTGCCATCAAGTTTTTGGTGAAAGATGGTCGATATGACTACATTGAGACTGGGTCGTTGGTAAGTATTAAGAAAAACACACAAGGCATTGTGCTCCCATCTGAGGAGCGCCTGATACAGATGTACCCAATGGACTTTGAAGAGTTTCTATGGGCTACGGGTAACGACATGCTGATGGACTTTATACGGAAGATGTATGCAGAACAGAAGCCAATGGGGCAAACCTTCCATCGTCAGGCCATGGATGCTTTTCGTCTCTATATGATAGTGGGTGGAATGCCACAAGCCGTCAAGAAGTATGTTGAGACGAAAGATTTTGATGCAGTAGATGCAGCCAAGCGCGACGTGTTGACCATCTACCGTAACGACATCTTCAATTACGCAAGCGAGAAAGCCGACAAGGTGGTGTCGATATTTGATCAAATACCTCCCCAGCTTTCTAAGCATGAGAAGAAGTTCCGACTGTCTGCCCTAAAGCAAGGTGCTAAATATCGAGATTGGGACGATGCTTTCTTTTGGCTGAAGGACGCAAGAGTTGTCAACATCTGTTACAACTCGACAGAACCGAACATTGGACTGAAAATGAACGAAGACCGTACTACTTTGAAGTGCTACATGAATGATACGGGCTTATTAATCAGTCACGCTTTTGATGAAAAGGGTATCGTCTCGTCAGAGATTTATCAGAAGCTGCTCTTTGGAAAATTAGAGGTGAACGAAGGTATGCTCATTGAGAATATCGTGGCGCAAATGCTAACTGCCAGTGGCAACAAACTCTTTTTCTATAGTAAGTCATCAGAAGAAGTCGAAAATCGTATGGAAATCGACTTCTTACTGCAAAAGGGCAAAGTGACCAACCGTCACAACATCCGCCCAATAGAAGTTAAAAGTGGCAAGAACTACACGTTGTCTTCCATAAAGAAGTGTATGAAGAAGTTTGGAGAAAATATGACCTCTCCAACCGTTCTACATGCAGCAGACTACAAAGTAGAGGACGGTATCACCTATCTTCCACTTTATATGACCCCCTTGTTATAAATAAAAGAACGCAAATCATGAACGAACTCATCACCGATTTCCACACCACCCAATCCCGCATCGCCACCCTCTAATTAAACCCAAATCGGTCATTAGGACGTATGAGGATTTTTTAGATTACTTCTTGCGGCCTTTCGGCTTTTATAAGATGCCTTTTGCTTGTTTCTAATTCGTAATAGCTCGCTATCACTCATTAGAAGACAAACAAAATTCATTCTTCTAAAACTCTGAAATACCACAAGCCCTAATGACCGATTTGGATTTAATAATTTTGTGAATTTAAAAGCTGAAGTAATGATAACACCGTCCTTGTGTTTTTTATTGCTTATACAATTTAAATGTAGTTTAAGGACATTATTGTCAGAACCTACAAATCTTCAGAATCGATATGAATCTTGTACAAAACTCTGCCATCTACAGAACGATATATGTACAGATAAGTAACGCCGGCTTCTAGTCTTTCAGTATTCCCTTGTTCTTTTAAAACCTGAAGCAGAAGTGCCTTACGCTGATTAATAAACTCTGTAGTTATTGCTGATTCCTCTATTTCTTGAGTGAAATCATAATAGAAAGTTTGCGTCATTGTTGTTTCATCATATGCCACACGACTGAACATAACTCCTTCTACAACTTTCACTGGTAGTATAGCGTTAGTTTCGTCAATCTCTTCTTGTGTTGGTAATATGTTGTTTTCTTTATTAAGGGTATCATTTGACCAAGAATCATCGAATGATGGGGTGTGGATATTTTCTATATTCTTTTCATTATTCAAAGCACCAAATTTTTGGTAATAACGCACATATATCATTATTCCCCAAACCATAATCAATAATGAAATAATGAAGTAAACGACATTCCGTTTTTTTATTTTTTTTGGAATACATAATAAGCATCCTAATAAAAACGCTACGCCACCAGTAAACGAAAAATTCCACATCCATTCTCTATAATCACTTAAAGTATCGGGAAACAATTGATATGCTATCAAAAAAGGAATCAAACTTAGCAAACCAGCCATTATTGTTCCCAAAACAATTTTAAATAATTTCAGGGCAGTGCTTCTCACCTTGTTGTATGGAGTGTTGTCGTATGACACTTTTGCACCGCAATAAACACAGTATTTTGAATCTGAATCAATTATATTGCCACAGTAACAGCAATAAGATTTATTATTTGTATCTTGCATATATTTTTATCTGTAAGTTAGAGCTTTTTGCCACATTCTTTACAGTAAACAGCGTCTTTGTTTACCACCTTTTTCCCACAAAAACTGCAATATCTGACTTGGCTATGTTCATTTTCTTGCGATATTACATTATTTGCATTCGTATCCATAGTCATTAAGTTTATACTTTTTGTAGTTACTACTGGTTTAGAAGTCTCTTCTGATTCTTCTGACACTATACCGTGTGGAATATAGATAGCATCTTTGTGCTGTGATATGTTGTTATCCTCAATTTTTGTTGAAATATCGGTGTTATGTCCCATTTGTGCTTCTTTTAGTTTCTTTTGCATGAATGGGTTGGGACCATATTCATTGTCAGCATCACTTGGGAACATATTTCTTATATTGATGATAATTAGTCCTAAAAAGGCAGACAATAAGCACCAAAGGAATGTATAACCTGACCAGCCTGTGTCGTGTAATCGTCTTACACATACACAGAAATTGGGCACTAAAGTTAATGTAAAAAACGATACCCCGATTACAATAGACACAGTGTCTAAATCATGTGTCAATATGCCCAGAAATGTGCAGAATGTTAAAACACTCCACAAAAATAGTTGGAACCACCAGTATTCTGCTCTGGTAGCTCGTCCTGTGCAAACAAAATACTTTTTGAAACACGTTTTGATTGCCTCATTAAATGACATCATATTAATTGATTTTTATAGTTGATATTATTTTTTCCATTAGGGGTTTGTATAAATTCTCATGACAAGAGTCGTAACCAAATGAAATACTTGCGCAAACGTTTGTTCCTTTTTTTTGATACGACAATATTTTCACAACAATGGGGTCGCCAGTAGTAAGAGTTCCTCCAGAAGCATACTGGTAGTAGTTCATTTCGGCAAAAAGCTTCCCATTCACATTTACGATTGAAAACCCTTTCCATTTGAGAATGAATAATCCACTCTGTGCCAATGTATATGTCATTGAATTGTTCGCTTCCTCATCTGTCATGTCATATATGCTTTCGTTTTGCTGCCCAATTGATGCGGAAATAGAAAAAAAACCTCTATCGGTATCTAAGGTGTATACCTTTAAGTTGTCGTATGCAGACAAGGTCTCTTCCATCCTCATACGTACAGGCATATCTAGTAGGATTGCTTCTCCAAAGAAGGATTGAGGTTTCATGCTGAAATCCACGAACTCATCTTTTATGATTTCTTTATTCCAACTAGGTAAATTGTTAATTAAATCTTTTTGTTTCTCATGTTTGGCGTAAGTCAGTTGTCGGCGGACATTCATTGTGTAAGATTCCGTCTTCAGCCTACCTCGCTTTTGTATTGTAGCAGCTACCCAATTACCTTTCGGGTCAAATTGGGTATATTTGAAGAAAGTTGTATCTGCTGGTGTATATGTGTCATCATATGTTTGCAATTTTAGATGATTGTAGTTGCATACCACCATATCTATATCACCTCTTTTATTATAAGTTATAAACCTCTCAAAGTTTAAATTGCCATTATGTTCATTATTTTGTTTCACAATGCGCCCCGTACTGTCGTTTACAAAACTCCAAGCATCAGCCAATTCATTTACATTGATATTAATTGGATTATATAATGTTATTGGGCGTGAAAGTTTGGGATTACTATACAATTGTTTTCCTAAATTGTCAAATACTGTAATTTCTGACAAATTCCCATGAGTATCGAACATTAAGGAACTTTGTCCACAGAATGAATACACAGCATCATTTCTGATATTACGCTGGAAATCTACCATACTGATATCTGTATATAACCATTCGCTTATGGGTATTGTCGTCTGTGTCGAAATTTCAAGTTTTACAACATCTCCTTTGATATTTAGTCTATTCAAATCAGACTGCTCGTTAGTGGTGCATGCTGCAAGAATTGCAACCAATCCACAAAGTAATAATTCTTTCATAATTATGATTATTGATCTGTTATAGGTATTGTTGTTATTGTTTTTTTATTTTTCTCCATATTTGTCCCACTTCTTTTTTAAATTTCCGTAAATTGGACATAAAAAAGATTCTTCAGGAATTTATTTTCCACTGTTTTTAAGTTCCATAATCCTAAAAGCATCCCCTTTGACCCGTTAGGAGAAAAAAAGAAGGTTATTCTTTAGTTTGACAAAATAAAAAGACGTGGAGTCAATCCTGTTGCCCGTTCCACGCCATAAAGGCCTTCGCATTGCCCTGATTGTCGAAACGAGCAACGCCGAAAGCCCCACGCCGATGTAAATATATAGTATGCCCAAAAAGGCAACAACCGCAGAACCGATTGAAGCCTATGGGGTTGTATATAAACTACACCTCATGAGGCGTTCCCGTTGCTTTGTTTTTGACTTGTCGTTGAATTTGCGAGATTCCAATTCGTCAAAACCAAAGCGTACAGTTACGCCTTATATGTATAAATCTGAACCCCGCCTCTTCCCATCGGGATTTTCAGCAAGGATTCATTTGCAAAAATACACCTTATAGTTAAGAATTGCAAAAGTGGCAAACGAATTATCAAATTTTAACAGTCAGCGGTGGATGTCTGCTTAATTCAAAGTATAAGGGGTGAATTGGGGCAGACTTGTCGGACTGTCCGACTGTCGGATTTTTTAGGCTTAGTGGAAAAGTCCTGGGGATAGATTATACATTGTTGCTGAATCGTGAATGTAATCAAAAAAACAAAAACATAAAAAACAGCCTTGGAGCAACGTGGAATGCTTCGCATTTGG
>OIYS01000641.1_pt1 | contig 22537 bp, 24 predicted proteins | sample 1588271 | NCBI WGS metagenome assembly OIYS01 (sample SAMN03283286) | human gut metagenome | biome: human-associated habitat; material: feces | host: Homo sapiens | place: Peru | collected 2012
ATTTGCTCCTGCTCTTCTGAGAATTATGATTCTCCATATTATCCTGGCTATACGATGGATGCTTATCAAAATCTTATCAGGGGTGATAAGTGCTGCGACGATTGCTGAGAATGTTTTCGTTCCCGTATACATATTATTCCAAGCTGTTGTGAATCACGTAAGTATTTTTTGTCAGGACAGCTGCCCCTGCAGCTTTGCAGATAAATCGGACGCACCATAGAGCACACGAAGCACTGTTACCGTATCTGCCTCAATTGTGTAAATGGCAGAATAATGGTCAACAATCACCTGTCGGACATCTTTTGACAGTTTCGGAATAATATCCATGATCTGAAATCGTTCCGGAAAAACACTCAGGGACTCGATTGCTTCTGCAATTCGCTCGTACTGTTTTATCGCCGTTGCCGGCGAACCCAGCTTCTCCGAGATATAGCCGTAAATCTCCTCCATATCCCGAAGTGCCAGACTTGAAATCTTTACTTTGTACTTCTTCATGCGTGCTGCTTTCTAAACTGCGAAAAAGCAGCACTGGCATCCTGAACGCTCCCGGCCTCCGCATCCTCCAGCCCGGCCTGAATGGCACTGCGTAGCTGCTGGGCGGTCATTTTGTCTGCGTTTACACTGTCCGGCGCTTTTGGAAGCGCAATGGCAAAGGGAATGCTCCCGGTCAGGGCAATTTGGCGCAAAAACATATCCACAGCCGTTGCCATAGGCACCCCCAACTGCTTGAGCACGTCCTCCGCTTCCTGCTTTACAACAGGGTTTACACGGAGATTCATGGTTGTTGTCTTTTCCATAGCGTTCGCCTCCTTGCACTCATTGTAACGCATTTCACGTTACAAGTCAATCAGATCTGCAAAAAACTCTGCCGTGCTCATTTCAAAAAAACTCAGCAGAGCATTTTATTTGGTTATCTCATTCCCACTCGCTCTTTCCGCTTCTATCTTAAACGGTTTTGCTTATGGGATTTTGCACAGATTCTTCAAGTTCTCCACATTATCCTAAAAATATGGGCTATCTGATTTTTTGTTGCCAAAGCGTTGCCACAGACGAGGCTTATCTTGCCGCCGTAGCATCGTTCTTGGACAGCAGATACACACAATATTGGTTCATGCTGATGCCCTCTCGCTTGGCGTGTTCGGTCAGGGACTTGTGCAGGCTTTTGGGAATTCTCAGCTTGAACTGGCCGGAATAGCTTTCCAGATCGTCTGGCTCCCGGATGGGGATACCGTCCTCCAGCGCGGCTTCCAGCCAGGCCCGCTTGGCATCCTGAGCATTGGCTACCGCAGATTCTACCGTTTCTCCACAGGTGATGCACCCCGGGAGATCCGGGTAGGACACCACAAAGCCGCCCTCGGCACGATCTTCTACAATCTCCATGCGGTAAGGCAGGGTAAGATATTCATTCAACGTTTTCATTGGCACCATTGCTTTCGATATCCTTTGGTTCGCAGATTTGTAGCTATCAATAGTTTGAAAGCGATATTATGCCCATTGTCCTTAATTTGACTAGTGTTTGAACATTTCCTCAGCTAGTTCTTTTATATTTTAATCTTCAAAAATCACGCTAACATTTAACTCTGGAAAATCTGCTGTTGCTCTAAAACTGGTACCACAGTCTTTTACAGTCATTGTATACGTTGTGTCTGCGTTACAAATTGCTTCACTATCGTCCGGAGCTGGATTAATATAATACCGCCTCTGAACTTCGATAATTACCGAATCTGAATCCGCATCAACTCTCATATCAAGGATACGATCTTGGTCGTATCTTGACCCCCTCCCTGTTGGGATAGCGTATTTTCCAAACCATGGATAAATCTGTTCTTTTCCAGAATCTATATCTTTTACGAACAGATACAACCCAGTTCCATATGCAATGCTGTCTATTTGCATTAATTTATTATGAAAAATGCAGGTATAATGCTTAGAATTTCCAAAGAATAACACCTGTTTTGGCTTAGACTTTTTCTGCGCAATAGTACATCCGCCACTACCATCTGAATAGCACCCATAATTATAGAAGCGATATTCATCCGTTTCGGCAACGAAGGCACATCCAGATCCACGTCTAGGTTGTGCCCCTGGCACACCTTCCTTAAGTGCTTTTTCTATATTTATTTTCAGTGGTGAACGCAAAGCAAGTTCTTTACTTTTATTATGAGCATCTCCCTCAAAGTAGTATTCCGCAGGGACCCCCTTTGTCATCATTGCACGATTAGCCTTGACTATTACGTGTTCTGGCTGAAATACAACATTTCTTTTTGCTTTTACTTCGCCTTCTTGCTTATCTTTTTCCATCATTCGATACGCTGTAACAGATTCGACTGCTGCATCAACAATTACCTTAGCGGCATCGGTATGCCTTTCTTCGCTTACTTTCTTGTTCTTTCTAAATAGTGAAGCCATCCACATAATAATCCCCCTAAATGTGTGAAAGTAAATAGTAACCACTCTGATTGTTTTCAGTAACCAGAGCCAATATAATGGACTATTTATAATGTCTTACATTTCTACAAAGCCTATTTGTCCCTCATTGCAGGAATTTACGATAGTTGCATTTTTTGTTTGAAATGTATTTATCTGCTATCCTGTTTGTTTTGGGTTCCGATTTTATAACTGTATGATGAATGTTTAGCAGTATTTCATTATTGGCAATAAGCATTCGAAGATTGATTAAGATAATTGATACAGACAGCTTGGTAATTCTTAAACAGGAATCAGCACCTAATTCCTGGGTTTTCATGTGTTATTTGATGCTCTCTTTAAGTTTAAGAATATCACCCAATGCAATGTATGTATGAATGATACATTGCATTGCTTGTGCTCTGGTCACATTGGAATGTACGCCGGAGTTTTGCAAGCGATTAATTTGCTCCAACCAATCAACCAAATATGCAATCTCACTTCCCACAAGGGTATTCTTGGTAGCTTTCCCTTGAAGCTCCTCAATAACAGCAGATAATTTGTTGTTATAATGGTCACCGGAGACATCAATTTCCTTTCCGGATTTTGTTTTATAAATTTTATCTCTATAATCGGGCAGTAACTCTGTAAAAAGTTGCTTTGCAGTATCCTCCCACAGCCTTCGGCATGATGTAAGAACCTGGGAATAGCGTTCCGGATTTCCGTCCTCCATCATACACTCAATCGCTGATAATTTCTGTAACGTTGTAGTTGATATATCTGCAAAAGATAAACTAACTTGCTCCTGATATTCCTCAAAATCTTTCTCGCCGTATCACTAAACTGTAAATCAATCTGCCATTTTACTGCATAATCGTAATACTGTGATTTCAGAATTGATAACCTTTTTTCGTTTGTTTTATTTGCCCGTAGCAACTCATTTGTACTCTGTGACACTCTGAGTGCCATGCGATCTGTCGCCAAAAGTGCCATTTCACCTGCTGCTGAGAACCCTTGCGTTGTATAATTGTTTAATGCAACACGGTTGCTTGCAATAGCTTCTTCAAGTTCTGCGGCCAATTCAGTAAAAATTCGAATTTCTTTCTCTTCGTTATAGAAACTTCTGCCATGGAGAACGGCCAATCTCCATGAGTCGTTGGTTATATATCCTTCTTTTGTTGTGGGATACCCGCCATATTCATAGCCTAACCATTCTTGCCCTTCTATGTCACTTACAAGTCGTGAGATTTTTTTGCACAACAAAAGGGCAGACGAAACAGTAACACTGCCATCTTCAATGCCGTTTATAACTTTTTCACATGCATCCAATGCCTGCAAACGCTTAGTAGCATAATCTCCCATTGTATTTCTCTCTTTCTATCTGTAAAAATACGATATATACTTAATAGAGTATTTTAGGACAACGTTCTGTTTCAACGTAAATATTATATTCTAAATCTCAAATAATTGCAATACGTTTTCGACTATTCATATATATTACTTCCTATTGCTATGACGTTACACCTTTTCAATGCACTGTATAAAAACCTCTGCCGCCCCCCCAATTGGGAACGCAGCAGAGGTTTTTGCTATCATTTTGCTATCAAACCAGCTGTGGCAAATCAAAAAGTTGTGATTTCCCTAGGGCTTTTTTGCCACAAGTATCACAGATTTTTTATTCCCACTCAATCGTCCCAGTGGGCTTGGGGGTCAGGTCAAGCACTACGCGGTTGATGCCGTCAACCTCATGCGTGATGCGGGCGGTGATGTGGTGGAGAATGGGATAGGGAATCTCTTCGATGGTGGCCGTCATGGCGTCGGTGGTGTTGACCGCGCGGATGATGGCGGGCCAGCCCTCGTAGCGCTTGCCGTCCTTTACGCCGACACTCTTCATGTCCGGCACGGCAATGAAGTACTGCCAGACCTTGCCGGCAAGACCATTTTTGTCAAATTCTTCCCGCAGGATCGCGTCGGCTTCCCGCAGAGCTTCCAGACGGTCACGGGTGATGGCACCGAGGCAGCGCACGCCCAGACCGGGGCCGGGGAAGGGCTGACGATAGACCATGCTGTGGGGCAGACCCAGCGCTTCGCCTACGACACGCACCTCATCCTTGAACAACAGCTTGACCGGCTCCACCAGCTCGAAGGTCATGCCCTCGGGCAGACCGCCAACATTGTGGTGGGCCTTGACGCCGTGGGACTCCAGAATGTCGGGATAGATGGTTCCCTGCGCCAGGAAATCAATGCCTTCCAGCTTCTTCGCTTCGTCGTTGAATACCTCGATGAATTCCTTGCCGATGATCTTCCGCTTGGCCTCGGGGTCGGAGACGCCCGCCAGCTTGTCGAGAAAACGATCGACGGCATCCACATAGATGAGATTCGCGTCCATTTCGTCCCGGAAGACCTTGACGACCTGCTCCGGCTCACCCTTGCGCAGAAGACCGTGGTTGACGTGGACGCAGACCATCTGCTTGCCGATGGCCTTGATCAGCAGCGCGGCCACCACGCTGGAATCCACGCCGCCGGACAGCGCCAGAAGGACCTTTTTGCTGCCTACCTGCGCCCGGATCTCCTCGATCTGCTGGGCGATAAAGGCGTTGGCAAGGGCGGGGGTGGTGATGCGTTCCATGGATTCGGGACGTACATTGCTTGACATTTCAGCTTCCTCCATTTTCTGCCTACCGGCGCGGCGGCCGGGTAGATAATGGCTTCATTATACCGGATAAAATGACTTTTTGCAATCTTTTTCCGGAAAAAGAAAAGGCGCTTTGTTGCAAAATGGAAATGCTATGGTATAATAAACGCAAAATCCGGAGAAAAATGGAGGGCTTATCATGGGAATGGTTGTCATCGGCGCGGTGTTTGTGGATATCAAGGGGTATCCCACGTCGGCGTTTATCCCCACCGGGCGGAACGCTGGGCGGGTGGAGCAGATTCACGGCGGCGTCGGGCGGAATGTGGCGGAGGACATCGCAAACTGCGAGCTTCGCCCCACCTTTGTCAGTCTCGTGGACGACAGCGGAACCGGCGTGGATGTTGTGCGCAAGCTGAAAAGCCACAGGGTGAACACCGACTATATCCGCAAGACCAGAAACGGCATGGGAACATGGCTGGCGGTCTTCAACGACGACGGAGATGTGGCCGCGTCCATTTCCCAGCGGCCGAACCTGCTGCCTATTGCCCACACGCTGGAGCAGGACGGCGACGAGATTTTCCAAAACGCGGACAGCGTCGTCATCGAGATCGACATGGACAAGGAGATCGTCAAGCGCACCTTCCGGCTGGCGCAGAAGTATGGAAAGCCTGTCTATGCCGTGGTGGCGAATATGAGCATTGCGTTGGAAAGACGGGATTTTCTTCAGTCCACGGATTGCTTTGTCTGCAATCAGCAGGAGGCGGGAATCCTGTTTTCCGATGACTATTCCGGCAAGACCCCGGAGGAAATGATCCCCATTATTTCCGCGAAGGTGCAGGCCGCCCGCATTCCGGCCATGATCGTGACCATGGGCGCGGACGGTGCGGTGTATGCCAATCTTCGCGGGGAGAGCGGCTACTGCCCCGCGAGAAAGCTGGAGGTGAAGGACACCACCGGCGCTGGGGATGCTTTCTGCGCCGGTGCGGCCATCGGCCTGACCTACGGCAAGGGTCTGAAGGAAGCCTGTGAGATCGGCGCCATGCTGGCGGCGTCCGTGATCGTGACCTCCGAAAGCGTTTGCCCCCGGTTCCGCCCGAGAGAGCTGGGGCTGGACATGGATGTAGAGGACTGAAGGAATGTACCGCCGTGTTTTGACCATGCAGGACATTTCCTGCGTCGGACAGTGCTCCACCACGGTGGCGCTGCCGATTTTGTCCGCCTGCGGTCTGGAAGCCTGCATTCTGCCCACCGCGCTGCTGTCCACCCACACCGGCGGCTTCGGCAAGCCCGCCGTGGTGCATTTCGACGGGGCGCTGACGGATATCTGGCACCGCTGGCAGGAGAATGACATTACGTTTGACGCGATCCTCGTGGGCTATCTTGGCAGTCTGGAGGCGGTGAAAGCGGCGGGAGAGATCATCGACCGGCTGCTTGCCCCCGGCGGCGTTGCCATCGTTGACCCGGCCATGGCGGATAACGGAAAGCTGTATTCCGGATTTGACGAGGATTATGTCCGGGCGATCGGTTCGCTGGCCGGGAAGGCGGACATCATTCTGCCCAATGTCACGGAAGCGGCGATTTTGTCGGGTTTACCATATCAGGAAAATATTGGCAGAAATTATGTTAACCAACTGCTGAATGGGCTGAATCACCCCTGCGCCGTGCTCACCGGCGTTGACTTTGATGAGGACAGCACCGGCATTGTCCTGCAAGAGGGAACGGTGCAGCACGAATACCGCCACAAACGGATAGGGAATGGCTGCCACGGAACCGGCGATATTTTTGCCGCTGTCTTCACCGGGGCGCTGATGCAGGGGAAAAATCGGCTGGATGCGGCGAAAATCGCCGCTGATTTCACCTGTCGGTGCATTAAGAATACGGTGAACGCCCCTGCCCATTGGTACGGCGTCAAATTTGAGCCGCTTCTGCCGGAGCTGATGGAAATGCTGGGGCGGTAAAAAGAACGTCAGCGCTCAAAAAATTTTTTTGAAAACCTCTTCCATTTTTGCATAGAATGGTGTAAGATTATGTAAACTAATGGCGTAATGGAAGAGGGGCGCATATGGAGGAACAGATTTACAGACAGCCTCGCAGAAGCGGGAAAAAGTGGATATTGATCATTGCTGCAGTGTTTGTCCTGCTGCTGAGCGCGGTGGCCTTTGTTCTCACCGCAAACCGGCTTTCTCTTTCCGTGGAGCTGGACGGCGAACCGGAAATGATGCTGGAATACGGCGGGCATTTTCAGGACCCGGGAGCACACCTCTGCGTCCGCGGCTCGCTGCTCTGGAAGGACGGCATGTCCCCGGAGGATGTTTCTGTCGGCATTCAGGGCAAGGTCGATGATGAAAAAACGGGGAAATATATCCTCACCTACGCGGCGGATTACCGGGGAATGCACGCCGAGGCACAGCGCATCGTGCGTGTCGTGGATACGGTATGCCCGGAAATCATCCTGGCGCCCGACACGGGCGGGACGCTGCTTCCCGGCACGCCCTATCAGGAGGCGGGCTACAGGGCCATCGACAATTATGACGGCGACATCACCGACCGGGTGGTTCGGTCGGAGGAATACGGAAAGATCATTTACGCGGTGACGGATTCCTCCGGAAATCCCGGCTACGCGGAGCGGGAAGTGCCCTATTACGACCCGATCCCGCCGGAAATCGTTCTGGAGGGCGACGCGGATATGGCCATCACCACCGGCACCTTTTATCAGGAGCCGGGGTACACCGCAGTGGACAATGTGGACGGCGACCTGACCCAGCAGGTGCAGGTAGACGGCGAGGTGGACTGGCTGACGCCCGGAACCTACAGCGTGACCTACACCGTGACCGATGGCTATAAAAACACGACCACCGTCACAAGAACCGTGGAGGTGCAGGCAGTTCCCCGGCCCGAGGTCGTATGGCCGGAGGGAAAGGTCATTTACCTGACCTTCGACGACGGCCCCGGCCCCTATACGGAGCAGCTGCTGGACGTGCTGGACAGCTACGGCGTGAAGGCAACCTTCTTTGTCACCAACCGGGGCTACGGCGAGATGATGAAGGAGATCGTGGACAGGGGACACAGCATCGGCATTCACACCATGTCCCACGTTTATGAGCGCATTTATGCCAGTCCGGAGGCGTATTTTGCGGACCTGCTGGGGATGCAGGACGTTATTTACCGGAATACCGGCGTAAAGACGACCCTGATGCGCTTCCCCGGCGGCAGCTCCAACACCGTCAGCGCCCACAGCTATGTGGGACTGATGAGCCTGCTGACCCGGGCGGTGCAGGACGCGGGCTTCCAGTATTTCGACTGGAACGTGGACAGCAACGATGCCGGCGGCGCAAAAAAGGCACAGACGGTATTCAATAACGTGACGGCTGGCGTCAGTCAGAACCGCGTCTCTGTGGTTTTGCAGCATGATATCCACGATTTCAGCGTGGACGCGGTGGAGGACATCATCGTCTGGGGACTGAATAACGGCTATTCCTTTGAACGCCTGACGGAAAACAGCCCCGGCGTTCACCACGGAGTACAGAATTAAATCGTAAAAACAGCCCGGTTCGGCGTTATACCGAACCGGGCTATAATGCTTTGGGGGAAGCTTACTTTGCTTCTTTCGGATCGTTCTGCTTCCGGGCACTGGTGCGGCCTTCGGGGCGAATCTCCCCCACGGCCAGCAGGGAGCGCTTCGTCAGCGTGGGGCCAACCAGCTCGTAAACCAGCACGGCGAACAGCACGACGTTTCTCGCCAGCGCGCCGTCGGAGAGGGAGGCGGCGGTGATGGCCATACCCAGCGCCACACCGGCCTGGGGCAGCAGCGTGATGCCCAGGTGATCCACAATGGACTTCGGCTCCTTGGTGATGCGGCAGCTCAGGTTCGCGCCGCAATACTTGCCGGCGGAGCGGGCGATGATGTAGATGATGCCGACGATCAGGGTCACGGGCTGGGACAGCACGTTGAGGTCAAGCTCCGCGCCGGAGATGACGAAGAACAGGATGTTCAGGGGCATCGTCCAGCCGTCCACACGCTCCATCAGTTCCTCGGAGGTGGGGCAGACGTTGCAGAAGATGGTGCCGGTCATCATGCACACCAGCAGCAGGGAGAATCCGCAGTGGACGGGGCCGATCTGGAATTCCAGCATACTCAGACCCACCGTCAGCATGACGAAGGCGACGGACAGGGACATACGCTTGCTGCGGGAGTGGAAGAACCGCTCCACCCAGTGGAGCAGCAGCCCCATAAAGCCGCCGAGACCAACGGACAGAAGAATTTCCACGATGGGTTCGACGACCACGGCCAGCACGCTGACCTGCCCGTTGGAGAGTGCCGTTGCAATGCCGAAGGACACGGAGAACAGCAGCAGACCCACGGCGTCGTCCAGCGCGACCACCAGCATCAGCAGCCGGGTCATGGGGCCGTCTGCCTTGTACTGACGAACCACCATCAGCGTGGCGGCAGGGGCAGTGGCGGCGGCGATGGCACCCAGAGTGATGGCGCAGGGGACAGAAATGATGTGGGGGAAGAACAGATGCAGCAGCAGAAGTATGACATCCACGACAATGGTGGTGATCACGGCCTGCAAAATGCCGATGATGATTGCCCGGGAGCCGATGGTACGCAGCTGGCTCAGACGGAACTCGTTGCCCATAGCAAAGGCAATAAAGCCCAGAGCAGTCTGACTGACGATACTGAGGACGTTCACTTCCTCAAGGGTGTTGAAGCCAAGTCCGGGAACGTTCAGCCGTCCAAGGAAGAACGGCCCGAGAAGCAGTCCGGCGACCAGATAGGCCGTAACAGCGGGAAGATGCAGCAGACGGGTAAGGCGGGACATGAGCAGTCCGCCGACCAGCGCTACGGCTAGACCAATCAGATAAATTTCCATAATAATATTCCTCTTTTTCAAAATTCCAACCTCAGTATCATACCATTCTGCGCAGTTCGGCGCAAGCCGAAATCCCGCCAAAGATTTGCGACTTTTCGGCAATGAATTGTGCAATATTATATATTGTATAGTTTGAAAAGGAAAAATGCCTCGCCCCGTCGAAAAGGGAGAGGCAGGCCGATATGGATGGGGAGTCAGCGCTCGCTGGGGCCGCCGTCTCCTTTTTCAAAGATCAGATCGTCCAGATCGGCGTAGGGGTCGTCACAGCTGTACATGGTTTCACCTTCCTTCCGGGGCGGCAGTCTGTCCTCGCGCAATGCCGCCCGAAAACGCTACCTGACAGTATATGCTTCTCGAAGCAAAAAAAGTGACGTATTTTCTTGACAGACAAGAAAAATTTGGGTAGAATACAGAGGCGTATACACCAGTAGCTCAGTTGGATAGAGCGACCGCCTCCTAAGGTTACGTTACAACAGCCACCTTGGAAAAACTTCATATAGGATTACAGTTCGAATTTCTTCGGGCTTAGTCATAAAACCAGCCATGTCTCAGTAGCTCAGTTGGATAGAGCACACGCCTCCTAAGGTTATCCTCAAACACCCGCCTCGGACCTCAAGGTGTATGGTTGGAAGTACAAAAAAGAGGTCACAATTTCATACGCCCCAATAGCTCAGTTGGATAGCAGCGATCGCCTCCTAAGCGATAGGTCGGAGGTTCAAATCCTCTTTGGGGTGCCAAAAAGTGCCTAGTTTTCCGAAAAAACAAGGAAAACTAGGCACTTTTTCGATTTTCCGTATTTCGGGAAAAATTGCTTCTACAGGGCAATGGAGCTGTTGTTTGGACATTTGATTCCAGGAAAAAATTTTGTGCTTTCTAGCTAACAGTGTTAGCTAGAAAAGGACGGTTTTGCTAACAAAAATGCCTATGTTGCTAACAAGACGCAAACCAGATGTTCTATTCTAGCTAACAAAAAAAGTGTTTGGTGCATTTTCGCCTTAGTAATGTTCTGCTTTCTTGTAGATTTCCTGTGTTAGCAGCGTTTGGCTGCTTATGTAGAAACTTCTGTGTGAGGCACCGGTTAGGCTAACAGTTCTTAAATTCATGGGCAAGCAGACTTGATATCCAGTCCCGTATGCTGTATACTCTACCTGCGTTTCGTTTTGTTTCATACCTAAATAATACGCCGAAGCCCGACTCTGTGCAAAAGCCGGGCTTCGTATTTTTTAGGGACTGCCTCTTAGTGAGACAGCCCCTTTGCGTGGGCTTTGGCTTCCCATTCAGTGGGAAAGCTTTAGCGCCCCGGAGGGGCGCCGAGTATATCCTGATAAAATCATATTTTTACGCAAAATGTACAAAAATCATCCCCCCGGGGGGCTTGTGAGGCAATATTATTCATGGTATACTCGCTCCAACATCTTTAATCCGGTATCTTATTACCGAAATATGCAATATCGCTGCATTCGCTTATGCTGCGAACTCCCCCTTCGCAGCGGCGGTACGGCGGTATTGCATAAAATATTTATTAAAGAGAGAGGAAGAGTCAAATTGAAAAAAAACCTGAGAAGCATCCTTGCATTCCTGCTTGCCATCACGACCATATTCACGCTGGCTGCCTGCGGGAACAGTGCCGCCCCCTCCACCGGGGGCGCAAGCACCCAGCCCTCCAATAACGCCGCCCCTGCTGAAAACAGCGTAGAGGCTCCCGCCCACAAGGACGAGGTCATAATCGGCTTCAACGCTGTTCCCTCCAACTTCGACGCGCTCAACGGCTTCTCCAACGGCGTTCAGATGCTCTATGCAGCACTCGTCCAGACCAACGCCAAGATGGAGGTCGTTGCAGACCTCGCCACCGACTACAACATTTCAGACGATGCTCTGACCTATACCTTCAATCTCCGTGACGGCGCACTCTTTTCCGACGGTACTCCCATCACCGCCGAGGACGTGGTATTCAGCTTTGAGACCTGTCAGGCAAACCCCAGCGGCACCGACCTCTCCCGCATGGAGAGCATCACCGCTGACGGCAACGTCATCACCATCCAGCTCAACAAGCCCGACTCCACCTTTATCCTCACCGTCTGCAACATCGGCATCGTTCCCAAGGCCGCATACGGAGAGAGCTTTGCCATAAATCCCATCTCCTCCGGTCCCTACTGCCTCGTTCAGTACGACGTTGACCAGCAGTTCATCCTCGAGGCCAACAAGAACTACTACGGCGCAGCCCCCGGCATCAGCCGCGTCGTGTTTATAAAGATGGCTGACCCCGACACCCGCCTTATGGCAGCACAGTCCGGTCAGGTCGATATCACCCTGACCTCCGCAGTTGTCGCCGCGAATAACACCATCCCCGGCTACTATCTGCTTGAGGAAAAGACCGTTGACAACTTTGGTCTTGCACTACCCTACATCCCCAGACAGGCCGAGAACAATGAGTACGGCTACCCGGTCGGCAACGACTTCACCGCCGATATCAACATCCGCAAGGCTCTGGCATATGGTATTGACCGTCAGAGAGTCTGCGACGAGGCTCTTAACGGCTACGGCGTTCCCGCATACTCCGAGAATGACGGTATGCCCTGGTACAATCCCGAAAGCGAGATCGAATATGACCTCGAATACGCTCAGAAGCTCCTGACCGATGCCGGCTGGGTCGATACCGACGGCGACGGCATCCGCGAAAAGGACGGCGTAAAGGCCTCCACCACCTTCCTGTATTCCGCAGGCGATGATGTCCGTCAGACCATCGCCATGGCAGTCAGCAACCAGATACTCGAAAACCTCGGCATTGAGATGGTAGTTGAGGGCGTAAGCTGGGACGAACTCCCCGCCCGTATGTACTCCGAGCCTCTGGTTCTCGCATGGGGCTCCTCCAACCCCAAGACCAGCTACAAGCTCTATCACTCCTCCAACGCCGGTAAGGACGACTGGTACAACCCCGAAAACTTCACCAGTAAGACCGTTGACGGCTACCTTGATGCAGCCCTCTCCGCAAAGAGCCTTGAGGAGGCCATTCCCTTCTGGCAGAAGGCTCAGTGGGACGGCGAGACCGGCACCTCCATGCGCGGCGAGTGCCCCTACATCTTCGTGCTGAACAAGACTCACGTCTACTGGGCACGCGAGGGACTGGACACCGGCGTACAGAAGATACACGCACACGGCGACGCATGGCCTCTCGTCCAGAATATCGCAGAGTGGACATGGACCAAGTAATAGGTCTGCTCAAATAAGATATACGCGTTCCGAACATAAAGCAATAATCATTTTTTTGAGTATTCGGCTCGGCCAAACCGAGCCGAATACTTGCTTGTTCAAAAAGTCCTTTAGGGCTTTTTGACAAGCTTATATATTCTTAAATGGAGGATGGAGATTGATATGAAAGCAACAAAATCAATCGGTATATATATTCTCCGTGGAATAACACTTTTGATTGCGGTAGCGATTATTTCCTTTATATTGGCACAGGTATCTCCGGTTGACCCGGTTCGCCAGTACATACAGGCAAACCCCGGCGTCTCCGAGGAGAATATCGAGGCAATGAAAGAATACTGGGGTCTCAACGACCCACCGGTAGAGCGCTTCGTCAAATGGTTTTCCGCGGTGCTGCACGGAGACTGGGGCTATTCCACCACCTTCCGTCAGCCGGTTTTGCAGGTTATCGGGATACGGTTCAGGACGAGCTTGGCATTGATGATAACCGCCTGGCTATTCTCGGGCATACTGGGATTTGTCATCGGCTGCGTCATGGCGCTGTTCCGAGAGCGGGCGCTCGACCGCATAATCAAGCGTATATGTCTTATAATGTGCTCTATTCCGACCTTCTGGATAGGGCTTATGTTCCTTGCGGTGTTTTCCTCGATGCTCGGGTGGTTCCCCTTCGGTCTCGCGGTTCCGGCAGGCGTACCTGCGGAGGCCGTTACGCTGGGTCAGCGCATACACCACCTTATTCTGCCCGCGCTCACACTGAGCTTTTTGTCCTTTGCAAACCTCGCCCTGCACACCAGAGAGAAGCTTGTTGACGTGTATAACAGCGACTACGCCCTCTTTGCCCGCGCCCGCGGCGACAACGATTGGCAGATACTCATGAAGCACGGCATCCGCAACTCTCTGCTCCCCGCCATCACCATGCAGTTTTGCTCCTTCGGTGAGCTTTTCGCAGGCTCGATGTTTGCCGAGAAGATATTCTCCTACCCCGGTCTCGGCGCCGCAACGAGCGCTGCCGGTACGGGCGGCACGGATATTCCGCTTTTCCTCGGTATTGTACTCTTTACATCCATATTTATCTTCGCCGGCAATCTGATAGCCAATATTCTCTATCAGGTCGTTGATCCTCAGACAAGGGAGGGGGTCAAGAATTGAAAAAGACTAACCGCAGACTTACAAGTATTATAATTGCCGCAGTCATCGTTCTCATTCTTGTCGCCATTTATGTTTCCGGCTCCTTTTTGCCGGACAGCGCACTGCGCGCAGACTTCAACCAAAAATTCCTCTCTCCCTCGCTCAAGCACCCCTTCGGCACTGACTACCTCGGGCGCGATATGTTCGTGAGAACCATCAAGGGTCTTTCGCTGAGCCTCATCATCGGCACGACCGCCTCCGTCATCTCCGCCATCATCGGTCTGATCGTCGGCGTCACGGCGGCGCTTGGCAAGGGCTGGATAGACCATGCGATAAACTGGTTTATCGACGTATTCATGAGCGTGCCGCACACGGTCTTGCTCATACTTATCTCCATCGCCCTCTCGAAGGGCGCAACGGGACTTCTTATCGGTATCGCGCTGACGCACTGGGCATCGCTTGCGCGTCTTATCAGAGCCGAGGTGCTTCAGGTGCGTGACCAGCAGTTTGTTCTCTGCTCGCGCCGCTTCGGCAAGTCGCCCTTCTGGGTTGCGACAAAGCATATAATCCCCCACGTCCTGCCGCAGTTCTTTGTCGGTCTTATCCTCGAGTTCCCCCATGCCATCATGCACGAGTCCGGTCTTACCTTCCTCGGCTTCGGCATGCCGCCCGAGCAGCCGGCAATCGGTATCATACTCTCCGAGTCCATGCGTTATATCTCCTCCGGTGCATGGTGGCTGGTGTTCTTCCCCGGTCTTGCGCTGGTGCTTATCGTTATTCTCATCGAGGCACTGGGCACTACGATTCGCCATCTGTTTGAGCCGCGTCAGGCTCAGCTTTAAGGAGGGCAGTCATGAACGCACTTGAAATCAAAAATCTCAGCGTGTCCTTCCTGATGTACGACAAGGGCATAAAGAAAAAGGCGCTCAAGGTCATCTCCGATTTGAGCATAAGCATAAAGCCCGGTGAAATTCACGCCGTCATCGGCTCAAGCGGCTCCGGTAAGAGTCTGCTTGCGCACGCGCTGCTCGGAATACTGCCGAAAAACGCCATTACCACGGGCGAGATGAACTGGTTTGGCGAAAAGCTCATTCCCGCGCTGCAAAAGAAGCTCCGCGGCGAGCAGATGGTGCTCGTGCCCCAGTCCGTAAACTATCTTGACCCGCTGATGCGCGTCGGAAAGCAGATATGCAAGGATAAGACTCTTGCGCTCGAAACGCTCAAAAGATATGAGCTTGACGAGAGCGCGGCAAAAAAATATCCCTTTGAGCTTTCCGGCGGCATGGCGCGCCGAGTCTTGGTCTCTACCGCGGCCGCAACGCAGGCCAAGGTCATAATCGCCGACGAGCCCACCCCCGGACTTTCACCCGCACTCGCGGAGGGCACTATGTCCCGCTTCCGTGCGCTTGCGGACGAGGGCGCGGCGATACTCCTCATCACGCATGACCTTGACCTTGCCATGCGCTATGCCGACGAGATATCCGTGTTCTACGCCGGAACCACGCTGGAGACGGCAAAGGCCTCGGATTTCAGCCGGGAGGAGCTTCTGCGCCATCCCTACAGCAAGGCGCTGTGGCGCGCGATGCCGCAGAATAAATTTGAGCCTATTCCTGGAACTCAGCCCTATGCTGGCAATCTACAGAGTGGCTGCGTCTTTTCCGACCGCTGCCCGCTGCGCACGGAGGCCTGCGATAAGAGACCAGAGTTCCGCACAGTTCGTGGAGGGGAGGTACGCTGTCACCATGCGGATTGAAGTCAAGGATATTTGCTTTAGTTATAATAAGAAGACCCCGCTTTTGCACAATGTAAATCTCAGCATCGAGGCGGGTGAAAAGGTCGCTCTGGTCGGCCCCTCCGGCTGCGGCAAGAGCACGCTCTCGCAGATAATGGCCGGTAACATCAAGCCTGGCTCCGGCGAGGTGCTGCTCGACGGCAAGCCCCTGCCGCACAAGGGCTTCTGCCCCATACAGATGATATATCAGCATCCGGAAAAGGCGATTAACCCGCGCTGGAAGATGTACAGGACGCTCAACGAGGCGTGGCAGCCCGACGATGAGTTTCTGCACGAGCTCGGCATAGAAAAGGCGTGGCTCACGCGCTACCCGGCGGAGCTATCCGGCGGCGAGATGCAGCGCTTTTGCATAGCCCGCGCCCTCGCGCCCAAGACTCAGTTTATCATCGCCGATGAGATAAGCACGATGCTCGATGTCATCACGCAGGCGCAGGTCTGGAATCTGCTGCTCAAGGTGCTCAACGAGCGCAGGATAGGGCTTATCGCCATCACGCACAGCCCCGAGCTTGCGGAAAGAGTCTGTGACCGCGTCATCGACTTCAACACGATAAATAATGTGTAAGAGCTGCATATTGTATTATTAAAGAGGCTGTCTCAAAAAGATTTTCGAAAATCAAATGAGGCAGCCTCTCTCTTTAGGAGAAATTGGAATGCAAACGGTTGAAAAATGCAAAAAACAGCGCACCAAACCTGAGGGGCAGGTCATTTGCCTCTCAAAAGGTGCGCTGTTTCTTTGTTTTACATGCTATGCAGCACCCGTAACAAACAGGTGGTTTCCCAACCGACCGGTTTGTATTTTTGATGCAGCTTCAGAATGTTATACGCCATACTCACAAGATACCATTCCACTGTGACATTGGCATTTCTTCTGGTCAGAAATCGGCGGAAGCTTAGACCTTCCTTGATTGCGGCAAACACGCCCTCCGCCTGAATAGAACGATTGACCCGGAGCAGGATCCCTTCGTCTGTGGAAAGTTATCATCAATTTGTACACAAAAGGAGCCTAAATAAATACTGCACACTGTTCCTAAAGGAAAGTGTGACCGTATTCTTTACTTTTTAATTTCTCTTTTGAATTTACTGTGTTAGCAGTGTTGGAGGGCTTCTGTAGAAATCCTAGTACAATGCTCTCATTCAGGTGTCTATTTTCAAAAGGAAAAGACGAGAAGTAGTTTCCGTGTACTTGTTTCCGTTTTTGGTTTTTTGAGGACAAGTGCGGTAGTAGTTTTTCCAATTATGGCAGGAAACTGGAAAACCACATCCCTCTTATTTAGGGCAGATAAAGCATCCCGGTTCACACGTTGCAGTTCCTTATTGACAAATATGAATGCCTCGCCATTTTGAATAGCGGTATCGGATATTTCAACGCAGTCCCAGGTTAGGGCAAGCATTTCTCCAATACGAAGGGAGCAGGAGAAAGCCAAGTTCATGGCCAGCCTTAAAATGTCATCGTCGCATAGAGAGAGGGCTTTTTGCAGCGTTTTCATATCCCATATTTCACGTTTGGCGTGTTCCTCTTTTGGGAGCGTTGCCCGGTCACAGGGGTTTCGTTGGAGAAGGTCCCATTTGACTGCCTGATTGAAACAGCTACGGAGCAGCTTGTGAATCTCACGGACCGTATGGGCGGTAAGATACTCGTTCTGTGGCTTCCTATGATTGGTGGCTTTGGAGCGAACCCGTAGTAGACTCTGATAGTATTTATCCAGTACATGAGTGGAAATATCCTTTATTTGCATTGAACCCAGCATAGGGGCAATGTAGTTCAGGTACAAACTTCGTTTGCTCTCATAGGTTGACATTGCCCAGGAATTGACACCGTACTAAGAATTTTCTGAGCAATCTGTTCAATGTCATCTCTGGAAAGAAATGGGGCTGCCATGCGATTACCTCCCATGTGGCTGCTTGCTTGAATACTAGAACGTTTGTTTGAACTAACTTGGCGATATAATAGCACCGGAATTTGCATTTTGTCAAGAGGGTAAATATAGATTGACATAAATTATTTTGACGTTGCATAGCCGTCAGGAAAAGACTCTCATGGGCAGGTCGGTATCTCTGCTTACCATGTGCGCATATTGTGCGGCAAAACAAATGTCCGGGAAAAATCCGGGAACCAGCATTGGAAGTACTCGATTTCCCAGCGCAAACCCCCAGTAATGGACGATTTTGAACCCAAAAGTTTCCAGATAAGCATAGTAATCTCCAATTTGCGCTGCGGCCTCCTGCTGGGCTGGGGAAAAGTCTTCATAGGCAGTGTGAATCAACTTTTCCAGTCGAATGATCTCCGGCAGGTGGGAAAGCTGCTGTTCTTGGTGGAGGTCTTCGTAGTCTGTGTTGATTCTTAGCTTATTGACCGGCTGCTGAAAACAGTCCAGGTTCCAGCAGAGACCCTGATAGGTGATGTACAGCAGCTTGGCGGCGAATTGGGTTTCCAGCGCGTCGGGATAGGTGCTGTCCGGCAGGGAATCCTTGGCCTGTTCGTATTGCCGGGCCTCTTCTGCGTAATCGGGGGCGTATTGTGCCAGGGTGCTTTTGAGCTGCTGAAAGAGCTGGGAGCCGCTGAGGGATGTTGTTTCAAAATCCATTGTGTTTGCCTCTTTCCATTATTTTTTCAGAACTTCCCGTAAAACTCGGTTTAACATATTTATAAGTAGTTCTAATAGAATTATAATAATGAAAAGAGAATGTCGAAGTCAGTCGAATTATGGGAAAAGAAAACCAGCAGGCAATCTTTTGGTGACTGCTTGCTGGTTGGGTTAGTTTTCTTCGTGGTAAGCCTCGATATAGGCTTCGATGCAGCGGTAGATTTTGCGGCGCTCTTTTATAGGCAGGTCTTTTAGCAAATCGTCCAGTTCAGAGGGGACGGAAGCAGCGGAGCAGTCAATGACATCCTGCAGCAGGGTGTCGGCGGACACACCAAGGACGTTTGCGATTCTGCAAAAGGTTTCCAGCTTTGTGGGCTTGAAGCCTCGTTCGATGACGCTGATGTGCATGGGCGTTAAATCCACCAGCTCCGCCAATGCCTCCTGTGTCAAACCCTTTTGCTCACGGGCTATTTTGATTCGTCGTCCGATTGCTTTCAAATCCATAGTATTCCGTCCTTTTGGAATTAGTAATCATTCTGTTAGACAGTATACCCGCAATGGAATTGAAAGCACAGAATCTATAATATTTATAGTAAGTACAATAGATTTAGAAACAAATATTTTCGGTATTCGACACGGGTTTTTGCGAATCGATGGTATAATAAAAAAGCAAAAAAGCTTTCGTCAAGGAATCCCCTTGACGAAAGCATTCTGATTCACATAAGCTCCCATTCGTACAAATTTATTATATCATAAGTTCTTTACTTGTCAATCCGCAATGCTGAAAATTGCCGGGTTTTGTAATAAAACAACAATTGTTTTCTGTATTGGCTAGAAAGCTTGCTCTCTTTTTGTGCAGAAAAGCAACGGGAGGACAGCAAGTTTTCTGCTTTAACCGTCAAAATCGTGGTCACAGGAGGAATTGCCGATGCCCAGGCGAGGAGAGAATATCTACAAACGCAAGGATGGACGCTGGGAGGGCCGCTATATCGTAGACCGCAGGCCGGATGGGCGGGCGATCTATCACTCCATTTACGGCACGACCTATGGGGAGGTGCGGCAAAAACTGAAAACCCAGCAAGAGGCACACCACAAAAGGCAGCTTTGCGGCTGCACCATGACGGTCAAAGAGCTTTTTGTCAACTGGCAGGAGGAGAACGGTCAGGTCAAGCCCACCACCCGGGAACGGTATCGGATATTGATTGAAAAGCATATCCAACCGGAGTTGGGGGCATACCGGGTATGCGACCTGACCGAGGAGCTGCTGAAACTGTTTGTGGAAAAGAAACTAAAATCCGGCAGACTGGACGGAAAAGGCGGGTTATCGCCCAAGACCGTCAACGATATTTGTGTTCTGGTCAAATCGGCACTGAAACTGGCAAAACGGAAATACCATTACCGTGGGGACTAGGAGTTCCACAGCCCTGCGGTGAAGCAAAAGCAAATTGATGTCCTTTCCGAATGGGAAAGCCAGCGCATTACCGCGGCAGCGATGCAGAATCCTAATTTAGAGAACCTTGCGGATCACAAGCATTATCATTCCAACAAGCGGAGTTATCACTATATCCGCCGCACCTCCGACCGGCTTTGCAAGGAACATGGTCTGTCTGTCATTATTCCTGGACAGGACAAGGGCAAGAGCTATATTGAACATCAGGCCACGCAGAACGGCATCAGCTATAAGGCGAAGCTGAAAGCGGCCATCGACCGGCTCATTCCTGTCTCCACAGATTTTGAAGATTTGCTCCGCCGCCTGCAGCAAGAAGGCTATGAGATAAAGCGGGGTAAATATGTATCCTGCCGCACTTCGGATCAGGAACGGTTTACCCGTATGAAAACCCTGGGTGTGGACTACACAGAGGACGCCATCACCGCCCGGATCGCCGGACGATCCAGACCTTCCCGCCAACCGAAACAGCAGGACGGAAAGATCAGCTTGCTCATTGATATTCAGAACAACATCAAGGCGCAGCAGAGCGCAGGCTTCACCCATTGGGCGAAACTGAACAATCTGAAACAGGCCGCCAAGACCATGAATTTCCTGACCGAACATGGGATAAGCAGCTATGGGGAACTGGAAGGCAAACTGAGCGCAGTATCCGCACGCAGGGATACCGCTCATGCAGAAATCAAGCGGATAGAAAGCAGAAGCGCCGAACTTACCCTTGTGATGAAGCACGCTGAAACTTACCGTCAGCTAAAGCCGATCTATGACCGATACCGCAAATCGAATAATAAAGAAAAGTTCCTGCGGGGGCATGAGAGCGAGATCATCCTTTTTGAAGCGGCCGCCAGAGAATTGAAACGGCTGGGGGCTGTACTGCTGCCGACAACAGAAAGCATGAAAACGGAGCTTGCCAATCTCAGCGCAGAAAAGGAACGCCTTCTTGCGGAGTACAAAACCGCAAGAACCGAAGCCCAGGAATACGAGACCGTCAAGCAAAATGTGGACGCGCTGCTGGCCGTTCCAAAGGAACAGGAACAACAGCGGCGGCATGAACTTGAATAAATTTCTTTGAAAGATGCTGGGCGCAGCTCCCGGCATCCTGTATAATGGAACTGCGGAAGGAGGTTTTACCGATGACAAGAAGCGAAGCAATCAAAGCATTATTCTTCAAAAGTGTACTGCCCGTGATTGTGGCGCTGATTCTGTATTGTATCTTCAAATCCGCCTGCATGAAGAACGGAGAGCTTGACTATGTATGGCTCTGGATACTCTGCGGGCTGCCGTTTGGCCTCTATCGGATGTGCCTCTGGATCGTACCGGGCGGCGGCTCCCTGGGTGGAGGGATCGCCCTATTTGCGCTGAACTTCATTCTCGGTGGCGTGATCGGCGGTTTCGTCCTGGCATGGCGTCTGATCGTGGCGGTGTGGTATGTGCCGCTGACGGTGTACCGGCTGATCGTTGGATGATTTTCTTGCGTCATGGAAATATGGAAAACTGCCGCTCGTGCCGATGGAAAAGCCATTCACAACCTGATGGAAAAAGACAAGCCTTTTCCCACAGGTCTGCAAACAGCTTTCCCACAGCCTCGCAATTCTGGCAGTTTACGCACATTCCCACAACGCCTACTACGGCGGCTATCTATCCCATCACGAAATTCAAGGTGAAATATAGAGAATAATATGATAAAATATATGGGGTGAAGTAATGAATTGTATTGAAAAAATAAAAGGTCTTATATCTAATGGTGAAATAAAAGAAGCATCAACAAATATGCTTGAGGATGCAATTAACGCAGTTTTGGGTGATCCTGTTTCTATTGGGAAAATTATCATTGCGCTTGCAAAGTCTCCTTTTTTTGTTCGGGAACAGCTATTTTGGGCTAAAATGGAGGCTTTTTTGAATGGAGTTTACCTAAGCGAGGATGACTGTGCCAAATTGCGTGCTAAACTTACAAAAGATGGTGAAAAGGAAGATAACGCTTTTCGCTTAGTGGAGAGTATTGATGGGGCGGAAACTCAGCAAAAAATCCGATACCTAATCAATGCTACTAGATGCCTACTCACTGATTTCATAGATCGACCTACTTATTTTAGAATTTGTCATGCAATTACCCATACTTTAGATGAAGATTTGGTTTTTCTTGGAGAGCACATCAACGAGGAGGATATTCCATATAGTCCCTATACGCAAGGCCTTTTTACGGCGGGACTAATGTATCAAAGTGTTATTGATGGTAATGGAGAGCAGAAATATTCATTTACCACTATTGCAAAAATTGTAGATCAATATGCTGTTAGTTACGAGAATGTAGAACGATATCCTAATCCTAAAGTATTGAAAGCCAATCAAGAGTCTCCTACGGTCAGTATATCAGCACTTGAATGGAAATCTTTCTAAAATATAAAAAACGGGAGTACAGCCGATCGGACGAACCGAAAAGCTGTACTCCCGTTTTGCGTGACA
>OIYS01000642.1_pt1 | contig 22536 bp, 23 predicted proteins | sample 1588271 | NCBI WGS metagenome assembly OIYS01 (sample SAMN03283286) | human gut metagenome | biome: human-associated habitat; material: feces | host: Homo sapiens | place: Peru | collected 2012
ATGAAGATGAAGCTAGACTTCTTAAGAATACTTTAAAGACTGATGCTTATGAAGAAGGTGTTGAATATCAAAAAAAGCTTAATGAACAAAAACTCAAATCTACAGTTAAAACATTAAAAGAAAACAATGTTTCTATAGATATAATTATTAAATCAACAGGACTAACAGAAGATGAAGTAAACAGCATATAAAAAGGATTGAATTTTCAATTCTTTTTATTAACTCTAATATATTAATCTATATTTTCGTAATCTAATAATATTATATTTTTTAGTTTATTGCTTTCATTATGTGTTAAATCAGTACTTAGATATTTTTTTGAATCATCTGGGAATATTGTTACTACATTATCATATCCTAATTCACGTAATTTTATTGCTGCAAGCATATTTGCCCCACTTGATATTCCAACACCTATACCAAGTTCCTTAGACAATTTTTGTGTCATTTCTAAAGCTTCTTCATCACTTATTAGAATAATATCGTCTATTATATCTAAATTAACTAATGATGGTATAAATTCATCTCCTATACCTTCTATTTTATGTTCTCCCTTTGTATTATTTTTTATAAGTGACATATTACTTGGTTCTAGAGCATATATTTTTACATTTTTATTTTTTTCTTTTAATTTTTTAGCTACTCCTATAAGTGTACCTCCAGTACCTATTCCCGATATAAATGCATCTACTTTTATTTTATCTGTTATTTCTTTTCCAGTAGTATTATAATGTGCTTCTACATTGTCTAAATTATCAAATTGGTGTGTTAAAAATCCATTATTATTTTTAGCAAATTTTTCTGCCTCCTCTATGCATTTTATAAATCCACCATTTTCTTTAGAAATAAGTGTTACATCAGCACCATATAATTTCATTAATTTTAATCTTTCCTCACTAACCCAATCAGGCATGTATATATATACTTTATGTTTTAAATATGCACCTATCGCACTTATAGATATTCCTGTATTTCCACTTGTTGCTTCTACTATAGGCATATTATCTTTTAGATTGCCCTGTTCTATTGCTTTATCTAAAATATAATATATAATTCTATCTTTTATACTTCCTGTTAAATTATAGTATTCTAATTTAACATATACATAATTTTCTTTTCCATTATTTAAATAATTAATTTTAATTAATGGAGTGTTTCCTATTAAACTCATAAAAATCTATGTTTAATTTTTTACTTTTTCTTGATTTATACTTTTAATAATAATATTATCATTACTATCTAGTATCTCATTTATTATAATGTCTTCTATTTTATTTTTTATTATTTTATCTATTTTACGAGCACCAAATTCTTCATAGTTAGATAAATCTATTACCTCATCTATAACATTCTTATTTATTTTAATATTTATATTTTTATTTTTATATTTATTTTTTAGTTTTGACAATTTATTTTTTACTATTTTTCTTATATCATCACTCTTTAATGTATTAAATGTTATAACATTATCTATTCTATTTATAAAAGGTATACCAAAATATTCTTTTAATTCATTTTTTATTTTTCCACATGTATTGAAACCTATTTCTTTATTATTAAAACCTATATTAGATGTCATAATTATCATAGCATTATTAAAATATATATCTTCTCCCTTAGAATCTTTTAATTTACCTTCATCTAATATTTGATATAAAAGATTTACTATATTAGAGTGTGCTTTTTCAATTTCATCTAATATAATTATTGAAAACGGATTATCTTTTACTTGCTCTAAAATATTTTTATTATCATTATATCCTACATAACCTGCTGGAGATCCAATTAATTTACTTATTGTATGAGCTTCACTATATTCACTCATATCTAATTTTATTACATTGTTTGATATCCTTTTAGAAAATAATTTAGCAAGTTCTGTTTTACCCACTCCACTAGGTCCTGTAAACATCATTGAATAACAAGTATTATCATCTCTAAAACCTAATTTTAATGTTTTATATATTTTTATTAATTCACATATTATATTATCATGACCTATTATATTATTTTTTAATATATATTCAAATTCTTTTATATCTTTATTATTAAAATCTTTTAACTCATATATAGGAACATTACTTTTTCTTTCTACTATTTTTATTACATCTTCTTTTGTAACTATATTATTTTTTTCTATAGAAAGAAATAATTCTAATTTATTTATTTTAGACATTAAATCATTTTCTAATTCTTTATAAAATGAAGCTTTGTTATAATCTTTTTGAAGTAAACATTTCTTTTTTTCTTTTAATATATTAGAAAGTTTTTTATTTAATTCATTATACTTTTTTATCTTGTTATTCTCTTTTAAAGATACATGTGCACATACTTCATCTAATATATCTATAGCTTTATCTGGTTGATATCTTGTTTTTATATATTTATTTGAAAGCTCTATTATAAAGTCTATTATATTATCTTCTATTATAGTTTTATGATAATTAGAATAAGTATCTCTTAATTTTAATAATATATTTTTTACTACTGAATCACTAGGTTCTTTTATTTCTACCTTTTGAAATCTTCTATCAAGGGCTTTATCATTTTCTATAAATTGTTTATATTCTTTAGTGGTAGTTGCGCCTATACACCTCATCTTATTTCGAGCAAGCGCTGGCTTAAAAATATTAGATGCATCTATTGCTCCTTCTGCTCCACCAGCTCCAACTAACGTATGTATTTCGTCTATAAAAAGAATTATATCACTATTATCCTCTAATTCTTTAAGTATTTTATTTACCCTTTCCTCAAATTCACCTCTATATTTAGTTCCAGCTACTGTTGTTGCCATATCTAAACTTATTATTCTTTTATTTTTTAATGTATTAGGTACTTCGCCTATACTGATAAGTCTAGATAATTCTTCTACTATAGCAGTTTTACCTACTCCAGCTTCTCCTATCAATATTGGATTATTTTTCTTTCTTCTACATAGTATTTCTATTACTCTTTTAATTTCTTCATCTCTTCCTACTACAGGATCTAATTTATTTTGTTTTGCTTGTTCTGTTAAATCTACACCTAAATCATCTATAAGTAATTTTTTACCTTTAGAACGTTTAACAGGTACTTTATAAGCAAAATCATGATATAATTCATCTAAATCAATATCCATACCTATTAGTATTCTAACAGCTATTCCCTCACCTTCTTCTAAAAGGGCAGATATTAAATGAGAAACAGTTACATTACCATTATTATTTTCTTTACTATCATATATAGCATTTTCTAGCACTCTTTTAAGTAAAGGTGTATATAAGAAACATTCACTTTGTTTACTACCAACACCTACTATGTTTATTATTTCACTTTTAAATCTATCATAATCTAAATCATAACTTTTTAATCGTTCACTTATTTCATTATCACTTTTAAGTATACTAAGTAATAAATGTTCACTTCCTACATAAGGATGTTTTAACTCTTTCATTTCTTCTTTTGCTTGCATTAATACTTTTCTTGCTTCTTCTGTAAAATTATTAAACATTTTATTCCCTCCTCTATTATTCTATGTATATAATGATTAAAAATTTTATACTTTAAACAAAATTATTTATCTTCATAAATAATAAGAGCACTGTAACAATAGATTTGATCCTCTCCTGAGGTTGCTATAGCTATTGAATATTTAATATCAATTACTTCCAAATCTTTTGAATTTAAAAACGTATTAATACTTTTTTCTAAATCTAATTCATGAGACTCATCAAATAGTTTTACTTTCATAAAAAAATCACCACTATTATTGTAATAGCAGTGATATCTTTTTTTTGTCGATTATTATCTTGAGTAGAAAGGAACGTCAGTATCTGGGAAATTAATAACATCTCTAGGATTAAATGTTTGAGACATAAATCTCGAATAAGCAAGATAATCTATCATATATATTTGATTAGACATTTGAAAATGCAAATGTGGTCCTGTTGAACATGCATCCCAAGTCTCTATCCAAGGTGCTCCTCCAGTATAACCTATTAAAGTATTATAAGTTACTTGCTGTCCTACTGAAACATTAATGCTTGCTAAATGAGCATATAATGATGTGTATCTTTTACCATTTACATCATGTCCTATAAACACCATGTTTCCTCCACACCAATATCTCTCCCAAACGGAAACAACAACACCATTTGCAACAGAATAAACAGGAGTTCCATGTCCAATTGAAAAATCTATTCCCTCATGGTTAGCACCATATTTTGGTGTATATCCATATTCATAATTTAGAGCTCCACTTGCAAGAGGTCTATAAAATCCTGCAGCAGATGGTAAATAAGTTTTACCTCCACCATTATTTTGATTATACCTATTCATACAAGCAGTTAATTCTTCATTATCTTTACATTTATATGTGTTTTGATATAAATTAATTTGTTTTTTTAAAGCTGCAATTTCGTCTTTAAGACTAATAGCTTCTTCTGTAATTGCTGATAAGTTATTACCTAACTTACTTAATTGTTGAGATAATTGATTTTGAACCTTATTTAATTCAACCTGTTTATCAGCTAACTCTTGTACCTTTTTCTTATTTTCATCTATCAATTTATTAAACTCATCTATTTTTTTAGTTCTATACTCACTTAATTGTTCTGTTATTGCAAGTCTATAAATAAAATCTGTTAAACTGGATGCATTAAACACATATTCTAAATATAATGACTCAGAATTAGATAATTGATAATAATTTACTATAGCTTTAATTTCTTTTCTCATCTTATCTATATCTTCATTAAGACGCGCTAACTCTTCATTTAAAGATTTTATTTCATCTTGTATTTTATACTTTTCCATATTTAAACTTGAAATTTTATTTTTTATAGCATTTATCTCTGCTTGTGTTTGTTCTTTATTTTCTTGATTCTTTTTATAATCTGATTCCATTTTACTAAATTCACTTTTTAACTGTCCAAAAGTTTTAGCACTTACTCCACTAATAAAGCAAAAAGAAAATAAAAATACTGTTAATAATTTTAATACCTTTACTCGCATACTTACTCCTTTAATTCTCTACGTATTTTTTTATAATCTTTACAATACTTACCAACCAATTCCCAAAAATTTTTAGAATGATTAAAATGAATTATATGAGATAGTTCATGTACAATTACATAATCTATCTTATCGTAATCATATTCTATTAATTTAGAATTTAAGGTTATTGTATGGTTCTTTCTATTATATACTCCCCAACGAGTTTTCATAGTTCTTATCTTTAATATTGGTGATGTTATATTTTCATTAAAATGATTAAATACATAAACATATCTATCATCAAAAATTCTTATTATTTCATCTTTATACCACTTATTTAACATATTTTGATCTTTAGTTAAAATTGTATCACCAATTATTTTAATGTGATCCACATCACTAAAACAAATATTATATTCATGCCCCAAATACAAAAATTTATCTTTTCTACTATTATTAACGCTCATTCTATTTATCATTTTTCTTAAAGCATTCTCATTATTTTTTAGAATATTTATTATAGAATTTTTTGTAGTTAAATAGTTACATGTAACATAAATTTTCATATCTTCTTTAACTCTAATATATAAATTTTTATTATTTTTCTTTTCTATTATTACATCATAATCTTTATCGTCTAAAGTATATTTCATATTATTTATTCTTATAAATCTTTAACATATAAATAACTTGTAATACTATAATAATAGTAAATAAACTTTTAAAAATTACTTCAGGCATATAACTATTTATATTAATTAAACCTAATATAAGAGTTACTAATAGAACTACATTTTTTATTATATTTATTATATCTTTATAATACTTCTTATTCTTTTTAAATATCAGTAAAAATAAAGTTAATAATTCAAATACTAATAATATTATATAAGTAAAACTATTATTTACTATATTTATTATATCTAATATAATTATACCTACAAAAAATATAATACATAATATATCTATAACTTTTTTCTTCATTTGACATAACCTACCTTTACCACAACCATTATAGCAAATTTTAATATTTTTGTAAATTAAAAACCAGTATTATCTGGATTTACTTTACTATTTATCATAATAATCTAAAAATGAATGTTTGGATCCATCTTTCGTATAACTTAATATACAATTAAAATTAACATTATCAGCACTTTTAAATATATTATGATCTACATTAGGATTTATTTTTTTCATATCACTTATTAACTGTTTTATTTCTTTCCTTTTACTTGTATTCTCAGTAGCATTTTTTTCTGTAAACTTACAAGCACAATTTAAAAATTCTAATTCATTTGAATTTTTCCATGATATTATATCAGATTCTTTTATTAAATAAAGAGGTCTAATAAGCTCTAATCCTACAAAATTAGTACTATGAAGTTTAGGCATCATAGTTTTAAATTCGGCACCATAAAGCATAGACAAAAGAGTTGTTTCAATAACATCATTAAAATGATGTCCAAGAGCTATTTTATTACACCCTAATTCTTTTGCTTTGTTATATAAGAAGCCTCTTCTCATTCTTGCACATAAATAACAAGGACTATCTTCTGATATACTATCTACAACAGAAAATATATCACTATTAAAAACTTCAATTGGAATATTTAATATTTCAGCATTCTTAATTATTAAATCTATATTAATATCTTTATAACCAGGATTCATAACCACATAATGAGCATTAAATTTAAATTTACCATGTCGTATTAACTCTTGTATACATTTAGCAAGCAAAAATGAATCTTTACCACCGCTAATACATACCATTATATTATCATTTTCATTTATTAATTCATATTCTTTAACAGCCTTTACAAATTTACTCCATATTTCTTTTCTATATTTTTTTATTATACTTTTTTCTATTATTTCATATTTTTCCATACATACACCTACTTATCAAATTCCCATACATAATATCATAATTACCATTTTTTTACAATAATTATTACATCCTTTTTAATAAAAATTTATAATTGTGTGATAAAGATTTATGAATAACCAAAACTTAAATATCTATATTCAGAGTACAATCCATCAAAATACAAAAAAGCTGTAAAAATTTCAAAAATAATTTCAATTATATCTTTAATTGCAATGATATTAGGAATTGTAATAATATTGTTGAAAGCTTACTTAGACAACAATTCTTTTCTTGTAAATGTAAATGGTGTTCTTCAAAAAGATTGGAATTGGATAATAATTCTTTTAGGAATAGTAATTGCTGTTTTTGGACTTATTTCTTTACTTGTTTATGTTTTACATATTAGGTTAAAACAAGCAAACACTATATTTTCTGAACCAGATGAAAACAAACGGTTAGCAATGCATTCGAAATTTGATGTTCAAGCAAAAAAAGCATCTAAAATACAAGTAGCTTGTGCATTATACCTTGCTAAAATTATGTTATATGGTTTCAAAGGGAACTTTCTCTTTGAAACTGTTACTAAAATGTCATTTTAGTTAATTACTTTGTAAAAGCACTTGCACAGAGAACAAATGTTTAATACAATTATATATAGAAACACTTGATAGTTGGGTGGAGCTAAACTTCTTGAAAGAAGGGAGGCGAGAATATGAACAAGAAGGATTTTTTAATTCTATCTCTAGTAATAATTATCTTCCTTTTACTATTCTTACTATTTATAGTATTAATATAAAAGAAATCCACCTAACTCAGCAATGATTTAGGTGGAAACCAAATTTATGGCAACACTCAACATGCGATATTAAGTGTTCCTTTAATATTTTATGAAGATTTCTTCATCTATATACATAATAACATAAAAACGACTTTTTAGCAAGTCGTTTTATTTTTTACTCGAAAAGTTCGAGTAACTATCAATCTGGTGTCCCAGATGGGAATCGAACCCATAACTAGGCTTTAGGAGAGCCTTGTTATATCCATTTAACTACCAGGACAAAACCCTCTTTAAGAGGATAAAATAGAATAGACTTATATTATAAGTCTATTTTACTATATTTATTATAAATAATAAGTATAAACCAAAATTATAGCTTAACTTACGACTAAATTTACTTGAAAATTCACCAATACTTAAAAATTTATCAACTAAACTTACAATCCAACTTTCAGCATACTTAGGAATCCTATAGTCTACTGGAAACATATGGGTTTTAATTATATTTATTTCTTTTTCTGTTAATTCGAAATTTGAAGAAGCATTCTCTACTGCTACACTAGGATGTTTAGTAGAAAACAATAATATTTTATCTTTTATTTTACTACATTCACTTATCTCTTCATCATAAAAGTCATGAAGTAATCCACCACGAGCTACATCCTTATAATCCAATTTTAAAGAACGAGCTATTTTATATGAATAATATGAAACTTTTAATGAATGATTTAATCTCGTAGTATTATGATGTTTGATATTAGCCATTTTTTTAAATTCTTCATTTTCCATTATATTATCTATTATTAACAGGTATTCGTCATCTTTTTTGTATTTATTCATACCTTTAATTCACCTCAAGTACTACTACATTATATCACATATTTAAAAAAATTATAATGTTATTTGTTACCAAATATGGAAATTTTAATAATAATACTATTCTATTACTAGATCTCTACCTATTGGTTGTATTTCTATATATGTATTTCCATCATTTATTTTTATTTCAGTTCCATCTAAATACTTATATTTCGTTTTACTTTCTCTTGATGTTTTTTCCCAAGTAATTGGAACTGCATTTCCTTCTGTTACATACCATCCAGTACCACTTCCAATATTATCTAAAGTTTGTCTACCTTTATCATCACCAGATATTGAATAATTACTTACTTGATATGTAATTATATTTTTAGCAGTATATATTTGACCTGTCATATAATCAGTGTGCTCTATATCATTTTGATATCTTTTATAAACCTTAGATTCTCCATCATATACAAATGTTGTAGATCTACTATTTGAATAATTTATATATATTTTATTTGCAGGTATAACACCTTCTATATTTGATAGATCAATTGACTTTACACTATAGTTAAATAAAGTTTTTATATCTGTAGTTGTTCTATATCCATAATAAGATGCTCCACTCATAATCTTATCAGTTGATGTAAATGCAGTGTGTTCTATAGCAAGAGGTAATGATGTATCTCTTATATATCCATTATAACTCATAAAATTTATATTGTTAATGCCCATACTTGATATATCATTTTGAGCTTGAGGACTCCATCCAAAATGAACGTATATTGCATCATTTTCAAGAGCATAATCTAAAAAATAATGTCTAGAAGATCTAACAGATCCAATCCTATCTAATGTTTTATCTTTAAATAAAGCCATTAATCTTGTATAACCACCTTCTACTATTATTTCATAAACCAAATATGCATCCTGTAGTCCACATTGATATCCCCATACTGTGGATATATTATTTATCATAACAGCATATGGTCTAGTATTAGAATCTAAATCAAATATTTTTAATTTTTCTTCTTGTTTTACTTCTTTTTTTATTTCTTTTTTATCTTCTACTTTAACTTTTATATTTTTTTCTTTAGTAAACATAAAAATTAATATTGTTACTATAAGAAACAAAACTACTATACTAAATAAAACTATCTTGCCCTTTTTGTTTAATTTTCTTTTTACCATAGTATCACCATAATAAGTATATCAAAAATTCTTTTATTTATAAATAAAAAGAGAAAATTATTTTAATTTTCCCTTTAGTCCTTTAGCTCCCTTTATTCCATAGTTACTTAAAATATTACTTTCAAAAGAATAAGTTTTACGAGCTCTATTTTTATAATCTTTTATACATAATGTAATCATTTCATCTAATAAATCTTCATACTTTTTACCAACAGGCTCCCATAGATAAAATGATAAACTACCAGGTATAGTATTAGGCTCGTTAATATAATATTTATTTGTTTTTTTATCAATTAAATAATCTATTCTACATACTCCACCTAAGTTAAGAGCAACAAAAGCTTCTTTAGAAGTTTTTTTTATTTTTTCTTCTAATTCTTTACTAATACGAGCAGGTATAATTCTACTAGCACTTGCCATTCCTTTACTTGCACCTTTAGTTTTAGATTTTGATCCTCCTATATACTTATCTTTATAAGTTAAGAATTCATCATCACTAGTAACTTCTTCTATTGCACTTGTTTCTTGATTAATATAGTTTCCAAGCACACTACAATTTACTTCTACTAAATTTTGTACTGCCTTTTCTACTATTATTTTAGTATCATATGTCATAGCTTCTTCTATTGCACTTGCTAAAGATTTTTCATCCTTTACATATGTTATACCAACACTACTACCAAGAGTTGCAGGTTTAACTATTACAGGATATCCTAAATGTTTTACTTTATCAAATATAGCTTCACAATCATCAGCATATTCATTATCAAAAAACCAAACATAATCTACTATAGGTAATCCACAATTTTTAAATATTTGCTTCATTATAACTTTATCTTGACCAAGAGCACTTCCTATAACTCTACTTCCTACATAAGGAATACCTACACTATCAAGATATCCTTGAAGTGTTCCATCTTCAGCATTATTTCCATGTACTATTGGAAAAGCTATATCAATATCAGCTATATTTCTTCTAAATAATCCTGTAGTATTTTGTAAACAAAATCCATCTTTACCTTTTGTAAGAACTACTCTTTTAGCATATTTTTTTAACTCTTCAAAATCTTGATAAACATCGATTTCCATAAGCATCTTGCCTGTATACCAATATCTATCTTTACTTATATATATAGGAACTATTTCATATTTATCTTTATTCATATGTTCCATTGCTTGTACTGCAGATATAATACTTACTTCGTGCTCTACAGTTTCACCACCAAATATTACTCCAACTTTTATCTTCATTAAACATCTCTCCTATTCATTAAATAAATCTGGTAAATCATTTTCTAAAAGTACATACGTACTAGGTTCAGCTAATCTATTCATTAATGGAAAAGCTTCTCTAACATCATTTAATATAAATATCTTTTTATCACTAAATTTATTTTTTATCAAGCCATCATATATTGGTTTAGTTTGATTTTTACCAATAAGAATTACATAATCACAACATTTACTTATATATTCACCAAATTTATAATTAAGTTCATATTGCTTATCACCTAACTCTATCATACCAGGAGTTACTATTATTTTTAAACCTGGCATAAGACCTAATACTTCAACAGCCATACGAGAACCTACTGGATTTGAATTATAAGCATCATCTATTATATTAATATTCCCATATTTTTTTAATTCTAAACGATGTTCTATAGTTTTTACACTACTTACACCTCTTTGTAATTCACTTATACTAAGACCTAATTCATGTCCAAGTAATATACCAGCTAAAATATTATAAACATTATGTTTACCTAATAATTTTGTTGTAAATCTATATTTATTTTTATCACCTTTAAATACACAATCAAAAGTAGTACCTTTATTTGATAAGTTAATATTTGTAGCATGTAAATCTACATCCTTATTATCTATACCTATCCATTTAACATTACAATTATTTTTAATTTGATACTTTAATTGATAAGGATCATCCCCGTTTAATATAGCAAGTCCATCACTAGGTAATGATTCAACAAGCTCAAATTTACCCTTCATAATGTTATCCCTAGAACCAAAACTTTCTAAATGTGCCTCTCCGATTGTGGTTATAACTCCATATTTAGGCTTTACTATTTTACAAATTTGTTTAATATCACCTATTTTGAAAGCACCCATTTCTGCTATAAAAATGTCATTAAATTTATCTAAATAATTATTTACTGTATTAATCAATCCATAAGGAGTATTAAAACTCTTAGGACTAGCAAATGAATTAATTTTAACATTTAAAATATCATTAATTATATTTTTACTACTAGTTTTTCCGTAACTACCTGTTATACCAATAACTGGTATATTCATCTTCTTTAACTTAGATTTAGCCATACGTTTATAATGTAGATAAACACATTTTTCAATTGGTTTATTTATTATATTAGCAGCCATTACTACAAAATAATTTAAATATGTAAATAAACCTAAAATAACATATTCATAAACTAAATTATCATAATCAAAATGAACTATAACTGGAATTATCATAACAAAATACATTAAGAAAATTGTAAAAAATAATCTTTTAATTCTAGCTGTAATAACTAATGGTTTTTTAGCAACCACTTTTTTCTTTCTATATGTCATATATATTATTCCATATAATATTATAAATACACCAATTTCTACTCCAATATCAAAAAATAATGTACATATAAGTAATAAAAATAATATATCACTTTCAAACATAACTTTACTAATATTACTTAATATCCATTTAAAATATCTACTATCTAAATCATAATAATTTTGTTGTAACATATGAAATGATTTCTTAGTTTTTGCTATAGTAAATATAAAATATGGTATTAATGAAATTAAAAATAGACTCATATTAACCTCCTATAAAACTTTTTAAAACACTTATTGTTTGATTTAATCTTTCTAAATAGGCATAATGTGTACAACCATCATAAACAACTACTCCAGCATCTTTTATTAATTTTTCAAGTTCATATGCCTCTTCTATTGGCACTTCACTATCAAGTGTTCCCCAAACTATTAATGTTGGACATTTAATTTTTTTCACATCATTTGTTATATCTAAGTTTACATGTTCTACAAGTATTTTTCTCATAAATTCTGATGCATTTCTATAATCCCTAGAACCTATATGTTTTTTAGCAAACCCTTCTAATTTATTTAAAACAGGTATTTTCTTTAATGATTTCAATATCTTTGTTTTTGTACTTAATTTTTGTATTTCTTTTTTAAAAGGACTACCAAATAAAACTAATTTATTTGTTTTATACCTACTTGCATATATTAAACTTATCTTTCCACCAAAAGAATGGCCAATCAAAATAGGATTCTCTACATCTATAGATTTTAAAAACTCATGTATACAATCTGCATAATCATACATAGTCCAAATCGTATCAGGTTCTTTTGATAATCCAAAACCAGGTAAATCAACAATAATTATTCTATTATTCTTTTTAAGTCCATCACCAACTGGTTTCATCATTTCAATATTTTGTCCCCAGCCATGAAGAAGTACTATTACATTATCTCCTTCACCATAGTCAACATAATTTATATCAACGCCTTTAATATTTTTTATCACTTTATCACCTATAAATAATTATAACACTTTTTTGTATAAAAAAAAAGAATATAAAATATAAACTCTTGTTATTTACACTCTTTTTTTATTTTATTTTTATTTCATCATTTATATTAACTTCTCTATCTTTATATAAATTGAAATATTTTTTTGTTATCATCATAATCATAATGTTTTTTATTATTTCTTTTTCATAAATATCCCAAGCATTTCCAAACCCAATAGGTTTATCAGCTCTTATTTCATCCTTGTTATCAGTTTTATATATAGCATTAGTTAAAAAATTATGATGTATTAAATTATTTGGGTCAAAAAGCGCTACAGAACCTGTCCAACCTTGATGTGAAAAGCTACCTGTTGAAAATAATGATGGAGTAAATGTTTTTTCATATCCTAATGGATGTTTTACATATATTCCTAAATTTCCTTTTTGAGGCTCTCTTCCATCCTTAAATGTAACTTCGCCTAATCTATCTAAATGTTCTTTGTTGATTAACTTTGGATTAATATAATTTACACTATATAAATTTTTAGCTAATTTATTTAAATCATCACTAGTTGTAAATATTCCAGCACTTCCTACCGCTCCACCAAGTATTCTTGCTTTTGGATCATGAACTAAAGTATCATAACCTCCATTACCTGATATATTTAATCCTTTTGGATTAAACAACGTATTATTCATATTGGACTCACTAAATATATACTTTTGCATTAATTCTTCTAAAGTAACATCTTTATTATATTTTTTACTTAAAATATGTTCTATAGTTTTTCCTATTATAATAGCTCCAAAATCTGTATATTTATTAGTTTCTCTTGTATTATTTTTTAAATATGCTGTTTTTAATATTTGATAAGCCTCTTTTTCATTATGAGCTAAAGTTATGTTTCCAACAGTTAATATCTCACCATGTAATCTTATTAAATCATTAAATGTAAAATCTTCCATACCACTAAAAGATGGATCAAGATCCTTTATCTTATCATTTAAATTGATTAGTCCTAATTCTTCTAACTTAAATACAAGTATTAAAGTAAACAACTTAGTAATACTAGCTGTATCAAATAATGTATCTTTATTAACCTCTATTTTATTAGAAACTCTACTAGTTTCACCACCATTTAACAATATTTTAATTTCACCAGAAGAATCAAATGATGGTATATATATAGAACTTGTAAACCCTGTCATATATTTAATACCAAAGTTATTTTCACCATTATAAAATTTAGATGTAATATTCTTAATATTTTCTTTTAATTCAAACATTATAGTATCTAAATCTTTATTTGCATCACTATTTCTTTTAACAGTTTCCCTTATTTCTTTTAATTCTTCAATATTTGATCCAGTTAGTTCTAAATCTTTAATTAACTCTTCATAATTTTCCATAAATACCTCGCTTCACCTATATAATAGCACAAAATAAAGAGCTAATCAAATTAGCTCTCTACTATATGTCAATATTATTATTGACATTATTATAATACGTATATTTTTTTATTTTATTCATATTTTATTAATTGTTTTAATATTAATACTGTAATTATGCTTATAACAAATAAATATAAATTAAATGCAATAAAATTCATTTTTATAAGTGGCAACATAAGAATAGTTGTAAGATTTAGACTAATATGCATAATTATTGGTGCTTTTAAATTTTTATACTTTTCATACAAATATATTAATATAAAACTTACTCCAAAACCATATATAGCATTTATTATATTATCATGAAACATTCCAAATATAATAGAACACAATATAATTGATACTAACTGTTTATTAAAACTTTTTAGTTTGTTATATACAATACCTCTAAATAAAAACTCTTCTAATATTGGTCCACATATACCTGTACATATAATTTGAGATATCAAAGTTATAGGACTATCATTATATTGAGAAGTAAAATTAAATACATTATTTAAACTATAAACTATTATATTAAATATAAGTGATATAGACATACCATATACTAAAGGTTCTATAGAATCACTTAACTTAAATCTAGTATTTTGTCTATACTTTTTAAATACTAGATAAAATATAGGTATAAATATTGCCATAGTAAGTATAATTATTGGCACACACTGACTATTAATAAAATCTACTAATTTTTCTTTATAACCATCTGTCTTCATATATTCTAAAAAATTCTCATATGAAGTATCACCCTTTGTTTTAATATTAAATATAAGCGTAAAAATGCCAGTTATAAGTATTTCACCTATTACAAATATAATTGGCCAAATAAGAACTTTCAACAAGTTTAATATATATTTAAATTTATCCTTCATAACAACACCCTATCTATAATTATTTCTTTTTTGTTAATTTATTTTTTTCCAAAAACTTAACCAAATAAGGTTTAGTTGTAAAAAGTAAAATAGTTCCAAGTATTATAAAAACTAAAAATTCTACAAAATAATTATTTATAAACATTGATAAAATCATTGATACAATAGCACTTGCTACATACCAAATTGTTACCAACTTTGTAGTTGCTAACTCTATTAATAAAAGAGCAATTACTAATCCAAACCAAATCCAAGTCATGTTATCACCTAAATAAAATTATACTAGTTTTTTTCATTTTATTCAAGACAATATTTGTTATATTTAAAATTTATCAAATTGAGAAGCTTTATTTATAATATTTTTTCCATATGTTTCTTTTAACTTATCTATAACTTTATCTAATTCATTATTCTCTTCTACATCACTTAAATCTTCAAACATTGACATTTGATGATTTAAAGATGAAGAAAATTTAGAAATAGAAACTCCTACTAACCTAATACCTTCTTCATTCCAAAGTTCACGAGTTAGCTCTTTTGCAATATTATAAACTTGATTTGTGCTACTAGTTGGATTTTTTAATTTTTTTTGATGAGATGAAACTTTAAAGTTTTTATCTTTTAATATTACTCCTACAAGAGAAGTATATTTATTCTTTTTTCTAAGTTGCAGACAAACATCTTCTACTAATGGATATATACATTTATTTATTTGTTCTAGTGATGTTAAATTATAACTTAAAGTAGTAGATCTACTTATACATTCAACATCAGGTCTTTTAGTGACTATTACACTATCATCTATACCTTTAGCACTGTCTACTAACTTATAAGCCTGATTTTTAAAGTATTTATATAGATAATTTGGATCAGTTATAGCTAAATCACCTATTGTATTAATATTTAATTCTCTTAATTTTTTACTAGAACTTCTACCGCAACCATATAAAGATTCTATAGGAAGTGGATACATTTTCTCTTTTATTTCATTTTTAAATAAAGTATGAACTCTATCAGGTTTTGTAAAATCGCTTGCCATTTTTGCACATAATTTATTATTAGCTATACCAATATTTACTGTAAAGCCTAATTTATTTTTTATTTCATTTTTTAATTTGTAAGCAAATTTTATAGGATCACCATATAAATTTTTTACCTTAGTATAATCAATAAAACATTCATCTATACTTAATTTTTCTATATCGGGTGTATAACTTTTTATTAGTTCAAAAAATCTATGTGACATACTAGAATATAGTTTATAATTTGGTGGATATATGTGTAAATCATTGCATTTTCTTTTGGCATCCCTAATTGTTTCTGCAGTCTTTACACCCTCCTTTTTAGCAGGAATACTTTTAGCCAACACAATACCATGTCTTGCACTCTCATCCCCACCTATAATTGCTTCTATATTTCTTATATCTATATTATATCCTTGTTTTAGTAAATCTACTGCAGTCCAAGAAAGAAAAGCGTTATTAACATCTATATGCATAAAAATATTATCCATACTATCACCTATTTAATTATATAAAACTTAGCATTTAAAGTCAATAAAAAACAACGAACATAAATTCGTCATTTTAATTTTTTTACTTTTGGTTCTTCTATTTTTTCTTTTTCTAATAATGCTTCTTTTGTTTTTTTTAAATCTTTTAATAATTGCTTTTTATCAGATTTTTTTACTATTTCTTTATCATTTTCATTTACTTCTTGATCAGCATTAACTTTAATTTCATCTAACATACTTTCAAAAGTTTTAAGGTGACTCATTAAAATAAAATTTAATTGTTCATCCTTACTTAATTTAGCAACATCACCAGAAGCATCCAATATAACTATTTTATCATTCAATGTATAATATGAAATTTTATTTAGTTTATCTTCTACTATTACAGGATTAGACTTTAATTTATCAGTCTTAACCCAAGTTTTTAAAGCATTAAAACCAGTTCTTTTTTTATTATATTCCTCTAATTCAATTTCATCCATTAAATATACAGCATCTAACTTATCTAACTTTTCTAATACCTGGTTTCTAGTTTTAAAATATGTTATAAGAGCTTGAGTTGATAGTATTATATTTAACATAGGACACACTGTATATAAAATTAAATTATTGTTACTATTATTATTGTTAAATTTACTTTGTAATTCTCTAATCCTTTTTAAATCCAATCTATAACCCAGATTAGCTATATCTTTTATAGTATTATTAACTAATGATAAATTATTATAAACACTTAAAACTATTGTTAAAAGATAAAATAAAACTAATTCCATAAAACCTCCCTAATGAATCAAGTGTTCTAATAAAACACTTATAAATAATAAAACTACTCCTATACTAATTCCAATTATTGAAACTCGTTTATTTTTCATATGATATATTTGGTGTAATAACTCAAATATAGATATATATATAAGCATACCAAGAGTAAATCCTAATAGTACACCTTTTACCATTTCATTTACTCCACCTAATACAAACATAATAAATCCACCTATAAATGTAGAAATAGATACAATACTACTAATTTTCATTATTTTATTTCTTTTATAATTTGAATTTACTAATGTTGTTGTAATAACTAATCCCATTGGAATATTATGAAGTCCTATACCAATACAAAGTAACATTCCTGATATTAAATTATTAGTAGCAACCAAATATAAACTCATACCTTCTATTACATTATGTACAATAACTGTAATAGATGAAATAAGCCCTATATGAGACAAATGTTCATTATGACATTTATCACTCTTATGTAGATGATGGTGGTGTGTCTCATGTTCATGATGTGGTACAAATAAATCAAGTATTTTTAATGTAAATATACCAATTAAAACTAATAATATGATTGCAATAATACTTCTTATTATTCCAACTTCATGACTTAATGTATTGAAAGTTTCTGGTAATATCTCAAATAGTATTAAACTTATAATTACTCCAAAAGCCATTGATATACTAAAATCTGTTAATTTTTTATTATTTTTTGATGATAGACCTAAAGCACTTCCAACTAATATAAACAAACCAACAAATAAAGTAAGTAATAGTGATATAAAATTCATAAATTTGAACCTCCTATTTTAATATTTTATCTTTATACTTAAATAATTTTTTCTCAAATAAATTTGATAAAACATCAAATAACCCAATATCAAGTACAAATAAAAGTGCTATATATATTATGTATATTGGTTTTAATATCACAAGTTCAAATAAACTTGGTAAGCCTATAATACAACATAAAAACAAAATAATCAAGGTTATAAATAGAATTAATCTTAATTTATTAAACTTATAACAAATTCTATATAACAATATAAAACCTGTCATAGCAACCAAAATAACAGCCATAGTAGATACTATAGTTGAATCTATATTAAATATAGACGAGATAATAACTACACTAATTATATTTATTACTATTGTAATACCACCTGGTAATGATTTTTTTAATACATTAAGAAAGAAGTTATCTTTTATTCTATCGTAATTTGGTTCAAGTGCGAGTACAAATGCTGGAATTCCAATTGTTATAGAACTTATTAAACTAAGTTGTATTGGATCAAATGGATAACTAAAATTTAAAAATAAAAATATCATAGCAAGTAAAGTCGAATATGTTGTTTTAGTTAAAAATAATGACGCTGATCTTTCTATATTGTTAATAGTTCTTCTTCCTTCTTCAATTATTTTTGGAATAGCCTCAAAATCTGAGTTAAGTAATACAATCTCAGATACATTACGTGCTGCATCTGATCCACTAGCCATAGCTATACTACAATCAGATTCTTTAAGCGCTAAAACATCATTTACTCCATCACCTGTCATAGCAACTGTATGTCCATTACCCTTTAATGCCTTAATTAATTCTTTCTTTTGACTTGGACTAACTCTTGAAAAAACATTATATTCCTCAACTAATTGATGATTCATATTAGTCTTGTTTTGTGACATATCAATACATTTGATATCCTTAAAATTTAATCTTTTAGCTATTCTAGTAATAACTTTCTCATTATCACCACTTATTATTTTTATATCAACGTCCTGATTTCTTAAGTAATTTAAAGTACTAGAAGCTTTAAATCTAATTTTATCTTTTAATAGTATCAAAGCTATATTATCTTTCTTATTTTTTAATAAAACAATTCTATAGTCAGAATATTTATCTAAAAGTTTTTTCATATCATCACTTTTATCTAATATATCTGGCGCACCTAATATATATTTACCTTCCTTAAAAGTAACACTTGAATATTTTTTTTCTGAAGAAAATGATTCTTTCTCTAAACAAGTAAAATTAACTTTTTTATTAAATTTTCTACATATTGCTTCCATTGTAGGATTATCATCTGAAAGTTCACGTGCTATAGCAGATAAAATTTTTTCATAATCGTATTTTTTATTAAGAGAAATTACATCTTCAATTTCCATAACACCTTCGGTAAGAGTACCTGTTTTATCTAAACAAATCGTATCTACTCTAGCTAATGTTTCAATACAATAAAGTTGTTGAACAAGAACTTTTCTTTTTGATAATCGAATAACACTTACAGCAAGAACAGTACTTGTCAAAAGAACTAATCCTTCTGGTATCATACCAATAATTGCAGCAGAAGAACTTACAATAGAATCAACTAAATCATGTTCTATACTATATTGTCTTAAAAATAAAATAAAGCCTAAAGGTATAATAATTAAAGATATTACCTTAATTATTGTTTTTAAAGTTTTCATTACTAAAGAATTTACTTCTTTTGTATATTTTGCTTCAAAAGTTATTTTAGATGCATAAGAATCAATACCAACCCTCTCCACTTTAGCAATACATTTACCACTTATTATAAAACTACCAGAATATAAAGTATCACCAGCATGTTTTGTAATCGAGTTTTCTTCACCACTTAATAATGATTCATTAACTTCTACTATGCCTTCTTTTATTATAGAATCAGCAATTACTTGATTACCTCTTTTAAATATAATTATATCATCCAATACAACTTCGTCTATATTTACTATTTTATTCTTAGAATCTCTTATTACACAAGCTTTACTACTTGATATAATTGATAATTTATCAATAGCTCTCTTAGATCTAATTTCTTGTATAATACTAATTAATGTATTACAAAATACAACACCCAAAAACAATAAATTTTTATAAGACCCGACTAAAAATATTAAGGCACCTATCCCTAAATTTAACATATTAAAAAGAGTAAAAACATTATAAAAAATAATTTGACCAATTGTCTTAGTTTTTACATCACTATTATAATTAAATTGACCTTTTTTTATTCTATACTTAACTTGATCATCATTAAGACCTTGTTCTATATTTGGATTGTATCTTATCATTCTATCACTCTCTATTATAATAATTATATCATTTATTAATGAAAGAAAAAAGAGTTATTTATATTTTTATACTCTTTTCCTTCTCTACAGGTACTAATCCCTGCATAAACTCTACTTCTATATAACTTCTAAATACATATCTTTGAGCAGTGCCTAACATCAAATTTATTTTATTTATTTTGGTATAATCCAAATCTAACTCTCCACAAGTTTTACCTACACTTTTTTCTCTTACAAAATCTCTAATAAAAACCCTAATTGTTCTACCATTACCTTCTCTAAATGGATGAATAGATATAAGTTCAAAATAGAAAGGAGCAAGTTTAAAGGCAAATTCATTTATAGAATTTATATCTTTAGAAAATTAAGAATTCATAGTTTTCAAAATTTCTATTAATCTCAACCTTATTTCATTAGGATAACAAAATATATGGTCATCTTTTTGTAGCGAGCAATTTCTTAATTCTCCAGCAAAAGCATAAATATCGTTAAATATAAACTTGTGAATTTTTTGTAAGTGCTCAATATCAAAATTACCCTTCATAGGTTGTAAATATAAATAAGCTAGCTTTCTTTTTACTATAGATTTTTCTTTTTCCTTTAATTCTTCTTCATTTGTTATACCTAATTTATTTTTAAGCACATTTGTACCACTAATTAGATAATTATTCCAATTTATTAAATCTATTTCATCTCGAGTCATTTTTATTTTCCTTTCTTAGAACTTTAGATTTACCTTTCTCTAATTCTTTAATATCAACCTCTTCAAAACTAATATTAGCATCTGCTTGTTCTAAAGCTTTTTTTATCTCTTCTTTTGTATACTTATTTTCCATAAAACTAACACCTAATTACATTGTAACATTTTAAAAGTAAAAAAACAATTCTTATGAATTGTTAATTACAGGTAGCACCCAATGATTTATACATACTTTCTACACCTGATATTAATAACTTATTATTAGGATCTAAATAATCTTTTATATCTTGATTGTCATTTATATATTTATTAAAATCCATACTAGTATAATCTATTTCAGCATTAGATATAACTCTCCCTGATTCTTTTGTAATATTAAATGTATATCCGCCATATGTATCATTCATATTTTTATAAGTAGTATTTAAAGTTGTTTCAAAATTATTTAATATTTCATCACTTTCTGATGTTACTATCTCATTTGAAATAACTTTTTCTACAACTTTCCCTCTACCATAAATTTCATAAGTAGACTCTACTTTATAACCAGCTGTTGAATTATTAACTTCTAAGGTACAGGTTTTTAATACTTCTTTTTCTTTATTTCCACATGCTGTAACTAATAATATTGAAAACATAACAACAAATAACATTAAAATTTTTTTCATTCTATTCTCCTTCCTATTTTAATTGTATCAAATTTATTATAATTTGTAAAATATAAATTTACTAAAAAAAATTGGAATAATCCAATTCTTTTATATGCTGTTTACTTCGTCTTCTGTTAGTCCTGTTGATTTAATAATTATATCTATAGGTATATTGTTTTCTTTTAATGCTTTAGCTGTAGAAACCTTTTGATTCTTAGCTCCTTCTAAAATGCCTTTTTGAAGACCATCTTCATAAGCATCAGTCTTTAAAGTATTCTTAAGAAGTCTAGCTTCATCTTCAT
>OIYS01000643.1_pt1 | contig 22498 bp, 18 predicted proteins | sample 1588271 | NCBI WGS metagenome assembly OIYS01 (sample SAMN03283286) | human gut metagenome | biome: human-associated habitat; material: feces | host: Homo sapiens | place: Peru | collected 2012
GGCGGTGTTTCCGGTCAGGCCGGCGCTATCCGCCACGGCATCTCCAGAGCACTGCTTCTCGTTGACGAGAACTACCGTGCATCTCTCAAGGCCGCAGGTTTCCTGACCCGTGACCCGAGAATGAAAGAGCGTAAAAAGTACGGTCTCAAAGCAGCTCGTCGCGCTCCGCAGTTCAGCAAGCGCTGATCGGACGCAAATTCACAACTCAAAAGCTCAAAAACCCCGGAAAATCAAGGTTTTCCGGGGTTTTCTTATACCCTTTTCGTCCGATTGCTTTTGAAGCTTTTCGCTGTTTTTGACCGTATGTGACCTCGGTTAACCCATTTTATAAGGGCTAAAAATGGGTTAACCGGGACAAATGGGTGAGTAAATGGGTTAACTGAAGGGTCAACACAAGGTGAATTTGCGGAGTTTTTTCATGAACACCCCTAAGTAAAAATGAACTGCATTGACGCTGATGCGGTTTGTACTAATTTCATAAAATATGACTATGGGAAAATGATTTTAAATTCTTTGTCAGGAGGTAAGCCCACATGAAAAAAGGAATGCTTATATATGACTCCTCCACAAATCGCTTTGACGTTTTGTACGAGGAAGGAAACAGTTATGGCGGCCTGCACTGCGGAACTGCAATGGAGGTCTTGATAAATGACGAATGGATACCCACTCGCATAGAGTACGGAAACGACTGGTATCTCGTAGGAGTGCAGAAGGAATCGTTACCCGGACTTCAAGTAAGAATATAGTAACCACATACTGCAAGGGCAGTCTCTCGATTAAAGGGGCTGCCTTGTTTTTATATCCAATCGCAGAAAGGAGGATCCCGTCATGCCGAAATGCCTGTTCAGATACCAATGGGTTAAGCTGCCCAGGGCTCATTTGCCGGTCGGTAAGGGAATCATGGGTTATTGGGCGAAGCTGGCCTCGCGGGCGGCATTTCGCAAGGGTCGGGCAAAATACTGCGGATACACAAACGATGTAATGCCAGGGATGTGGTCCGGTGGCGTAGTCGGCTTAAAGAGCATTCTGGGCGTCAAAAGCCGCACGGAGGCTCTGGAAATCATGAATACGCTCAGCCGGTTCGGGTATATCCGTTACACGCTTGACGAGAAAACAAAGAAGCTGGAATATGCCGTCACCGATTGGGTCGTAAAATGCTCCGGCGCCGAATGCATGAGCGGAACAGTCTATGCAACAGACGGCTATGGCTTTCTCTGCCTTCCCCGCAACATCACGCAGCGCCTTGCGGATCAGCATTATACATTCGGCGAATCAGATGCATGGCTGGACCTCTGGTGCCACACGGTTTGGCAGGAGACCGGCAATGCGTTTTCTTATCTGGCGCCTGCCGTTCAATTCGGGAGACTTGGCGCCGCTTTGACATTGGAAGCCTTGGGACGGCGCTGGGGCTGGGAAAAGACAAAGGTGTGGAGATTTTTTCAGAAGAATGGGGATGCCTTCGCTCTGCACCGTCTGCCGGGCTCCTACGGCTGCCTCATTTTCAATAGACTGTATCCGCTGGATACAGAGGCTTCCCTGCCCACCTGCGCAGAAATTGAACGCATTATTGAGAAAATGCGTATTTGCGCCGGAAATGCGCATATTGGAGGCTCGGACAATGCACGCCTGAACAAGATGATCCTTTGGTATAGCCGCAGGATCATTATCATGAGAACCACTGATTATGCCGAACAGGTATCAAAAAATCGCGTTGCACTTTCGTCCCCTATAATACGCGCGTATATTTCTCTGTGTTGGAATTGTCAGAACTGTATCTATGACTGCAGAGGTGTAAGTAGTAGACTACGCCGCATAGATGCGAACCACATCCGCGGGCCATGTGCTTACGCGGATTTTTTCTTGCACTCACGAAACCGGAAAGGAGAATCGACATGAGCAAAATCGAAAGCAGTGCCGGAAAGGCGCTTTATGAACAGCAGGAAACCAAGCTGTCGCAGCAGTCCGCCGCATTTATTGAACTTTTAACAAAGCGCGGCATTCTGGGAGATTCGTCTATCGATGATGACAGAGTCCGCCAAGCCAAAAAGGAGAAAAAGAAAAGCATGTATCATAACACGCTTCTCCTGCTGCAGCACTACCGAACCATTCTCTGGACGCTGGAATGCTTCCCGTCCAGCGTAGCAGAGGAGCTGGATCGCCCGCTGAAGGATCTGGATACGCTGCTGGATCGGATCGACCTGGAACTTGGGATGAACAATCGAAAGCTGGAAGGCCGGATGGAGAGTGTACGCCGCTCCCGCCTGCTGGTTGACCGGCTCAACGATGCGGTCAGTATATTGAAAGCCAAACCGGTCAACGGGCACAAGATGTACGACATCATCTACATGACCTTTCTCGGACCGGACAAGCTGATGCACGAAGAGCTTCTGTACCGTCTGGACATCTCTGCCCGGCACTATTACCGGCTCCGCACGCAGGCAATCAATATCATCGCCCTGCGCCTATGGTCTGCCCCTGCCGGCGAGGTGGATTCCTGGCTGGAGGTTCTTTCTATTTTGGAAAACTGGTAAGTGCGCCTGATCTGGCATAGTGGATGGCACAGAAAAAGGCGGAGAAAATGGCACGGTTCGCGCCGATGACATGTAAATGCAAACATGCTATACTGTTAGCGTCCGATAGTAGGAGCACACCATAAAGGCACCGTTTCTGCGAGGCAGTTCAGCCTCCGAGAGCGGTGCCTTTTTATGTGCCGAATTGAAAAACAGGAGGTAAAAGCATGTCAAAGCAACTTGTATCAGGTAAGCATCGGCTCAGAAATACCTACTGGTCGTTAGTGGGCGCCGTATCGGCAACGATCCTCTCCGTCCAGCCCGTAATGGCTGAAACGATCTGGGATCGCTTTTCCACGATCATGCGGGATATCTACGGACAGCTGGTCGGGATCAGTACCATTGTCGCCGTGACCGTGGCAGCCATTGCGTTGTTGGTGCGGATGGTCAGCCGGAACCAGCGTGCGGTGGACGAGGCTACCAGCTGGCTCAAACGAGTCGTTGTGACCTGGATTATTCTTAACACACTCGGCTTTATCGTAGCATACCTGCAGCCGTTGATCGCCGGCGGGCAGTACACAGGTTAATGATCAACAGTTCGGGATCAGGCAGGAGGTGAACGACTATCTTAGACTGGATTTTTGAAGGGATCGTGACATGGATCTCCAGTATTGCCTCGCAGATCATGGACGCGGTTTCCGGCCTCTTTCTCAATGCGTTGGGAACAGACATGGTGACCATGGAGGAGTATTTCCCCTTCATCACCAAGGCCTTTGACGTCATGCAGTACACAGCCTGGGCAGTCCTTTTTCTCATTGTGGTCTGGCAGCTGTTCCGGGCGTTCGGAGGACCCATTACCGAAGCCGAAAACCCATGGCAATTAGTTGTGCGTGGCGCGATTTTCGCGCTGCTGATCGGATACGCAAAACCAATTTTCATGCTGGCGCTCGACATTGCCAGAGCGCCGTATACGGCACTGATGGATGTAAGCATGACGGCGGAGGAATTCACCTTTGCCGGTGTGGAGCAGGTACTGAGCAACGGACTGCTGACAATCGTTTCAACCGTGACGGTTGTCGGGCCCATACTGGTTCTGATCCTGCTGATCGCGCTCGGATGGAATTACTTCAAGCTGCTGCTGGAGGCAGTCGAACGGTATATCGTGGTCGGTGTGCTGTGCTATACCTCCCCGCTGGCATTCTGCATGGGCGGCTCCAAGGCGACTAATCAGGTCTTTAAAAGCTGGTGCAGGATGGTAGGCTCGCAGCTTCTCCTGCTGGTCATGAACGTGTGGTTTATCCGGGGCTTTAACTCCTCGGTAGGCCAGTATATCGGAAACGGCGGCGCGCTGAGTACAGGGCAGGGATCTATCTTTCTATGGCTGTTCTGCGCACTGGCATTCCTAAAGACCGCGCAGAAATTCGACAGCTATATGGCCGCCATGGGACTTAATGTGGCGCAGACCGGTTCCAGCATGGGCATGGAGCTGCTGATGGCCGCAAGGGTGATCAGCGGCGTGGGACACAGCGCGAAGAGCGCAGGCAGCGTGTTCGGCAGGGGCGGTTCGACTGCAACCGGAACCGGCGCCGCGGCCAGCGGCTTTGCATCCGGCTTTGCCAGCAGATTCAAGGGTAACAGCTATGTCCGTGACGCCGTCGTTGATGGCGGCACGCGCATGGGCATGGGCGGCGGCGTCGGCTTTGTCGGGCGCGTTTTTGGCGGTGTAGCTGCCAGAAACGGTGCGATGCTTACGGGAGAATCCATCTCCTCCGTAGCAGCGCGTCCCGCAGAAGCAGCCGGCACCATTGCCGGCGATATCGCCGACCGCAGCCTTGGCAACTACATGCCTCAGCTTGCGGGCCATACACTCAAGGGAACCCAGATCAGCGGCGGACATATCAGCACGACGGCGACCGGCACAGACGGCAAGGTCAGCAGTGTGGAGATGTTCAATACGGCGCAGTTTGAAAAACCCGCCGCTCCGCACTCCGTTGTAACTGCCTCTGACGGCAGCACCTGGTATCAGATGGCCAGCGGCGAGGGCCGAAACGCCTTCTACGATGCGCCCGGGTTTACCGGCAGCCCCGCCGAATCCGAACAGGTTGCGGCAGCCTTCCCCGGCGCTGCTGAAGGTACAGTCCTTCGCAACACGGGCGACGGCATCATGGAAGCCAGCAGCGAGAGCGGAAACAGCCTGTGGTACAACAGCGCGTATTACAATGAGCCCGACGCACCGCACACTGTCATGCAGGCGGCAAACGGCGTAGACTGGTACGCTATGCAGCAGCACGCGGAAGCGCCTGCCTTTGAACAGGGAGAGGCCGCAGACGCATATAACCAGGCGGCCTTCCGCAACTTCATGCCCGGCTTTGAGCAGCAGGTGGCACATGTGGACGGCACGCATCGGGAGGACGGACACTTCGAGGTCCGCCATACCGATGGCTCCGGGACGGCCTTTTACGACACCGCCAGATTCGCCGCACCGCGCGGGGATTATCAGGTGTATGAGGACGTCAGAGGGCAGCAGTGGATCGCCATCCATGGAGACCCCGCTGTGGAACGCAAGCCGGTGTTCGAGGACGGAAAGCCCGTCTACGACGGTGAAAACGTCCGCACGGTGTCAGTGGAGTCGGTTCGATACAAGAACACGCCCAGCCGCTTTAAGGAGCCGGAAAAGCGTCCGGACAGCGGCATAAAGGCGCCGAAGCGCAGGAAATAAATGCAGCGGGCAACAGCCGGAGCGGATGATATCCCTCCGGCTGTTTTGCCTGCCTGCGAATAAAGAAACCAGCCGCCACGCGCGGCTTCAGATACTCACCGGGGAGGTGTAAAAGAAAATGGCTGAGCCGGATAAACGGCAGATAGGCGACGGCAGCGATAATTACGGCGAAGCTGCCAAGCAGATGGCCAAAGCCGCAAAGGAAGCAGGAAAAGAGACGGCGAAGCAAGCCGCCGTGAAAGGCGCTGAAGCCGGCGCCAATGCAGCAGCCGCGACGGTGCAGGCAGGTGTGGAGGGCGGCAAGGCGGTTGCCGAGATAGCCGCAGGAACCGCTGCGGGCGGACCGTGGGGTGCGATTTTATCGGCGGCATGGGCCATGCGTCATACGCTGTTTAAGATACTTGTCTGCATCTGCCTGTTTTTCCTTGTCATTATCGTCCTGATCGTTTCACTGCCCAGCGTTGTCACAAACAGCGTGTTTGGGCTGGACGGGTCGATGGTGGACATGGAAAACCCCACAACACTGCTGGAATCCTATAACGACCTTGCCGCAGATATTTCCGCAGTTGTGGAGGAAGGGTATGACGCAGCCCTCGCAAAAGTCGAGCAGATCATTGAGGACGGCGGATACGACTACGATCTGTCTATGGATGCACTTATCAATTACGCACAGGGTTCCGCCGGGTACGATGTAAGCTATATCCTCGCGGCCTACTCCGCATCGCTTCAACAACGCAATACCGGCAAGGAGGATATGCTGGCAAAGCTTCGCAGCGTTGCCGACAGTATGTTTCCGGTATCTTTCGTAGAGAAGGAATCGGAGCAAATCGTCCCCTTTACCTACGCTACATACAGACCCGTTACCGTGACGGTCGTCACATCGAAGACACAGACGGGAACCATCAATGGCGTTCCGCAGTACCGTTATACCACAGCCCGTCGCACCTACTATGAGCCGGACGAAACGATAACAACATCGGAGCCGGTCAATGTGGCAGCCTATACGCCTGTGGCAGTTTCCGTTCCCATATACAGCGGAGGCAGAATCACCGGCACACGAAGCGAAATCTATTATGAGCAGGGCGGCACGGAGTCGCTCACTCCGGAAACGGAGGTCGTAAAGTATGTGGAATGCACCATACAGCCATTTGATAACAGCGTCATCATCCGAGCCTTCGGGATCGATCCCTCCGCCACCTATGACCAATTCAAAATAACCTATGGCGAAGCCATTCAGAAGATGGCCAACGCCTTGAAAATGACGCTGTATGGGACATTAGGCAACGGGCAGATGGTTCCCTTGACCGATGCGGAGCTGATCGCCTTTGTCAACGCGCAGAACTGCAGCCCCATGCGGAAGCATATCCTCACAACGGCATTGTCGCTGGTGGGCAAGGTCCCATATTTCTGGGGCGGCAAGTCGGCGCCCGGCTGGAACGATGCTTGGAACACGCCGCGGCTGGTGACGTCAGCCGGTTCTCCGACGACCGGCACGATTCGGCCCTTTGGTCTTGATTGCAGCGGCTTCACCACATGGGTATTCAATACGGCAGTAGGCGTTGAGATCGGCGCCGGCTGCAACGGACAGTACCCGAATACCTACGGCGTCTCCGCAGCGGAGCTGCTGCCGGGTGATTTGGGATTCCTTGCGGATGATGACGGCTGGGGCCATGTGCTTATTTTTGCCGGATATGATGCGGAAGGGACACGTATGTGGGTGCATTCCTCCGGCGGCATCGGCGTTATCCTGAATACGCCAAGCTATGAAGGAAGGCTTTCCTATCGCCGCCTCAGCATCGTGGATTACGATGCGCCGGTGGTAAACGCCCCCATCGGCGAGGCGCTTTATACGCTGGAGGTAGAGGTGACGCATTACTGCGCCTGCGCAAAGTGCTGCGGCAGCAATGCGCAGGGGCTTACCGCCAGCGGCAAACAGGCAGCGGTCGGTATGGTCGCTATGTCCAGCCATTATCCCTTCGGCACGCAAATCATGATAAACGGTACCATGTACACCGTGGAAGATCGGGGCGGCTCGGGCATAGAGAACAATATCCATCGCGTGGATATCTATGTGCCGGACCATCAGAAGGCGCTGCGGATGGGACGGTATACCACAACCGCAACAATTTACAGATTAGGCAGGTGAAAAACTTGGACGAAAGAGAATACAACAACGTGTACGCAATCCCCGCAAACTATACGGACAGCGGCAAACTGCTGGGAGGGATGATCGATACCCGGAACGCAATCGAAACGGTGATTCTGGTGCTGGCTTTGGGCTATCCGGAGCTGATTCTGATCCCCATGCCCGGCACCATCCGCATCGTGGTCATGACGGTCACGCTGCTGCCGCTGGCGGTGGTGTCTGCAATGGGCGTGGATGGCGGGTCGCTGTTTCAGTACATCGGCCATATCATCCATTTCTGGACACACCGCAGGAAATTACACTTCAGGAGGATCGGATACCGCTATGGCCAAAGCAAAAGGAAAAAGAAACCGCAGAAAAGAAAAGCTTGAGTTTGTACAGGATTATTTGCCCATCCGCGACCTGAAAAACGGGATCATTGAAACGACGGACAACCGCTACATAAAAATCCTTGAGATCGAGCCGATCAACTTGACGCTGCGATCCGATGAGGAGCAGTTCAACATCATCTCCAGCTTTGCCAGCTGGCTGAAGATATCCCCCATGCGGCTGCAGTTCAAGTCCATTACGCGCCGCGCGGACTCAGATAAGCACATATCCATGATCTGCGAGGAATTGGAACACGAGGAGAATCCGCAATGTAAGGAACTTGGCGAAGATTATATCGGACTCATCAAGGATGTGGGAAATCGGGAAGCGCTGACGAGGCGCTTCTTTCTGATTTTCCAGTACGAGGCGGTAGGCCGCAACGAAAGCGACGACTATGCAAAGATCTACGGCATGCTCCAGACCGCCGAGCAGACAGCGCGGGCGTATTTCATGCAATGCGGCAACAGCATCGTCCAGTCCAAAGACCCGGATGAAGCGACTGCCGAAATCCTATACATGTTTTACAACCGGCGCTCCTGCACGGACGAGCCGTTTTCCTCCCGTGTAGATCGCATCGTGGTGGACACCATGGCGGCAAAGAAGAAAATCATCGGCATGGACCCGGTGCCGCCTATCCGTATGGCCAACTTTCTGGCGCCCCGCGGCATCGACCTGAGCCATTATAACTATGTCGTTATGGACGGGCTGTACTATTCCTTCCTCTACATCAAGGCAGGCGGGTACCCAAGCCGCGTCCGGGCCGGCTGGATGTCCTCGCTCATCAACGCCGGAGAAGGAGTGGACATCGACGTCCATCTCCGCCGTGAGAACCGCAGCCGCACCATAGATAAGGTCGCCCAGCGGATCAGGCTCAACCGCACCAAGCTCAAGAGCATGCAGGATACCAGCACCGATTATGAGGAGCTGACCAATTCCATACAGGCGGGCTATTTTATCAAGAATGGAATCGCCAACTACAACGAGGACCTCTTTTACATGAGCGTTTTCATCACCGTATCGGCCAAAACCTACGAGGAATTGCTTTGGCGCAAGCAGCAGATGGTGGATATGCTCAAATCCATGGATATGTACACCAGCGAGTGCAGCTTTCAGCAGGAGGCCGCACTGCAGTCGGTGATGCCGTTCCTGAAAATCTCGCCCAAGCTGGAGAAAAAGGCGCAGCGCAATGTGCTGACCAGCGGCGCCGCATCCAGCTATATCTTCACCAGCTTTGAGCTGTCGGACGATAATGGCGTGCTGTTGGGCATCAACCGATACAACAACTCCCTGTGCATCGTAGATCTGTTCAACACAAAGATAAATAAAAATGCCAACCTGAACCTGCTGGGCACATCGGGCGCAGGAAAGACCTTCACCATGCAGCTGCTGGCGCTTCGGATGCGGATGCGCGGCATTCAGTGCTACATTCTGGCGCCCATCAAGGGACACGAATTCCGTAGAGCCTGCAATAAGATCGGCGGCGAGTTTATCAAAATCGCACCCGGTTCCCCCCACTGCATCAACGTAATGGAGATACGGCATACCATGTCGCCGGAGATGGAGCTGATTGACGAGATCGATTATGTGGAGATGGGCTCCATGCTGGCTCGAAAAATTCAGCAGCTCATGACCTTCTTCGGCCTGCTGATCCCCGATATGAGCAATGAAGAGGAACAGATGCTGGATGAAGCGTTGATCCGAACCTATGCGGACTTCGGCATCACCCATGATAACGACTCCATCTATACGGATATGGCCTCCGCTCCGCCCAAAATGAAGCAGATGCCCATCCTGGGCGACCTGCATAAGCACCTGCAGGAGAATCCCATGACCCAGCGGCTGGCGGCCATCATCAGCCGTTTTGTCACCGGCAGCGCCCAAAGCTTCAACAGACAGACCAATGTAGATCTCTCTAATAAGTACATCGTTCTTGACCTGTCGGAGCTGAAGGGCAAGCTGCTTCCGGTGGGCATGTTCATCGCACTGGATTATGTGTGGGATCAGATAAAGTCTGACCGCACCAAACGCAAAGCCATCTTTATCGACGAGATCTGGCAGCTGATCGGCGCCAGCTCCAACCGCATGGCCGCAGAGTTTTGCCTTGAGATATTCAAGGTTATCCGCGGCTTCGGCGGAGCGGCCATTTCCGCAACGCAGGATCTGTCAGATTTCTTCGGTCTGGAGGACGGCAAGTACGGCAGGGCGATCATCAACAACTCCAAGAACAAGATCATTCTGAACCTGGAGCCGGACGAGGCCCGGTATGTACAGGAAACGCTGAAGCTCACCCGCACGGAGATCCGCGCCATCACCCGCTTCGAGCGCGGCGAGGCGCTCATCAGCTCCAACAACAACAAAGTGCCCGTGGTGGTGAAGGCCTCCAAGCTGGAAAAGGAAATGATCACCACGGATCGCGCCGAGCTGGAGGCAATCCTCAAAGAACGGCAGAGGGAGAAAACGCATTCAGCGTAGAATACGCATTTTGCAAAGAATACGCACACGCAGAAGGAGGTGAACAACATGCTGCTTGATGATGAGCGCCATGTGATCAAATGGCTGTCGCAGTACGGCGCACTGACCAAAACACAGGTGATCCGACTGCTGCGGGACAAAACCCCGGAGACGGCGGAGAAGATTCTTCGCAATCTGAAAAGGGAGCATCAAATCTCGGATGTGGCCGGTGGCTACTATCTGGCTTTGGATGGGCTATGCAAGCCGGATCAGCGGACGATCCTTGCCGTATGGGTGCTGCTGCGGTTTATCGACTATGTGGATCCCATGGCGCATTATCCTGCGGTCTACCCGTCCCAAATCTTTTTTCTGAAGGAAAACACCGGCTATGAGATCGTTGTGCTGTATGACGGCGAGCAGCACCTTAGCAAGCTGCTGCAGCCGCAGGATGACGAGATGAAATATATCTTTGTCCTGCCCAATATCGCCATGGCATCCCAGATGATGCTCCCCAAGGCGCCCTGCCTGTTTGCAACCGTCAACTTTGCCGGGCAGGAAGAACCGGACATTACATTTTACACAGAGGAGGTTGCAACCGATGGACTCGATAAACTCGTTCATTCATCTGCTGGATAAAATAGAGACGCAGGATCGACGGCTCGGCATGACCATAAGAAATCTCCGCTGTCTGACCGGAGGGAAAAGCATGGAGCTGGCGTATGCCATGGCGCTGAAGCTGGCTGAGGAAAGTGAAAAATTGACGCTGCTGACCAGAGCGCTTCCCGCCTACACGGGAAATCCGCGGGCACTGCAGGATGTGGATGCGGTTGCAGCAGAGTCGGTTCCAATAGAAGCGGGCTTTACCATCGAAGGTTGGTTCTGCATCCGGCTGTCTCTGCTGCTTCCCAAAAAGGAGAGGGGCACCGCCTCCTATATTCGGGGCATCCTGTACCCGGCGCTCAGGAACTTCTTTCAGGGCAAAGCGCCGGTTCGATACCCCGAAAGCATCATGATATTCCGCCATGTATATGAAAAAGGCAGGCCGGAGCGTCGGTACCGGGATCATGACAATATTGAGATCAATATGGTCTCCGATACCGTCGCCATGTATGTGCTTACGGATGACGCGCCGCCGTGCTGCGATCATTTCTACTGCAGCGCGGCCTCCACGCAGGAGCGTACGGAGGTGTATGTGGTCCCGGCACGGGATTTTCCCCAGTGGCTGGTGCTGGAGCCCCTGATCCCGGACGAGGGGGTGATGCTCCATGAAAATGTGCCGGAGCAGCGTCAAAAACATGTGTAAAAACAGGGCAAAAACCCGCCTCCCCAATGACATATCTTTTAACAGCCGGAAAACACCGATGAAACCGATATTTTTCAGGCTTTTTGCGCGGACGGTTTCCGACAAAGAGAGCAGTCATGTTGTCGGAAAGCTCCTGCATTCCGGGGTTTGAAACAATGATTACCGTTCGGCCGGGAAGTCATGTGCATCGGCTTATCACAGTGCTTGGGCTTGCCGGCGAATACCCTGTCCGTTCGCTTGGCGTGCTGGGAAACGAGCGTACTCTCAGAGCGCTGGTGAGTAAACTTTCCACAACACAGGAGCTTCGTAACCCGGATACCGGCGAGCGGATGAGGGTAAAGCTGCTGCAGATGACCGGCATCGGGAATGCCAAAGCGATTCGTTTCTGTAAGGGCGCTCTCCCCATACTGGAATGGATACATCCGGACGCATACGGCTATTATATGGCCGCGTTTTACAATCATAGATTCCCCGGCGGTATGGCGCATCGGGACCGTAACCTTCGGGTTGCCGAGACGATTGGGATGCACCTGACCGCCGGTGTCGAGACAAGGGCCTATCTGCTCCCCGCCTTGCAAAACCGGGCTATCCTTCGGATAACACCGGACGCGCCTGCCTTCTATCTGGCGCGGGACTTCAAGAGGATCACCCCTGCGGAACAGAACAAAACCATGTTCACACGCATCGTCGGCGCAATCTTCTATCCCGGCGGCTGTTACGCCGTTTACAACACGCGGAACGCCGCGATGAAATGGAACGGCATGGGAGAGTTCAAAGCGCTCCACAGCCTGACAGAGCTTGCCCGCATGAATGCCGGGGTTCAGAGCATCGACTCCGCAATCCTGCTGGGCGAGTCCTATGATACGGCGCTGACCACACTGCTGGAGTCGGATAAAAACCGGCGACTGGAACTTCGGTTTGACGGCATCTATCGGCATATCTATTTTGTGCCCATGAATGCCGGCGGCATCCGGCAGTTCAGATTGCTCACCGTCCCAGACTGGAAAGAAAAGCTGCTTGAGCTGCTGTTCGACCCAGACGTCCGGTCATATAACCGGGGATTCATGGAATACGACGCCAGTATCGGCGGCACCTGTGTTTTCTCGCATCTTGACGGCGACATCGCACGCCTGATCCGTTTTCGTGAGGCAATGCAGACCGGCGCAGGGAGCTTCGAGGTACTCTGCTTCGATGATCAAGCGCCCTTTCTAAGAGAGTACCTTGGCCCGCATATCACACTCAAAACCATCGACGCTGCCACAGTAGAAGCAGAACTGGGACTATAAAGGAGGAATGCATTCTGGATAAAAAGCGAGCAGCAGCCATCATCGCCGTCTCCATACCGGGACTCATCACCTTGCTTTACCTGGGCGGAGTGCTTGGCCAATTGCTGATAAACTACGAGCTTTGGATGAATTCCGGCGGTCTTACAGGGCAAACGACCATCGGCGCCGTAGACTGGAATCCGATCGTGTGTCTGGGCAGCGCCTTCAGCATCCCGGGGCTAAAAAGCATCGGTATACTGCTGCTGACCGGGGGCGGTATCACGGCCTATGTGCGTTTCCACGATAAATTCAGCTCCAAGGACTACGATGAACGCGGATTTACCCGCAGCAAGTACGGAACCTACGGCACCGCTTCATGGATGAAGGATAAGGAGCTGAAAGAGATTCTGGAGATCAAGCCTCCACCGCAGGCCGATGGCATCATTTTGGGCGAAAAAAACGGCAGCGTCGTCTGCTTACCTAAAGACACCAGACTGAACCGCCACATCGCCGTGTTCGGCGCATCCGGCACCCGAAAATCCCGTGGCGTGATCCGTCCGGCGCTGTTCACCATACTCAAGCGCGGAGAGTCGGCAGTCATTACGGATCCGAAGGCGGAGCTCTATAACGATACCGCCGAGTTGTTCCGCAAGAACGGGTATGAGGTAAAAGTATTCAACCTGGTAGACCCCCGGCACGGCGACTCATGGAACTGCATGTCAGACCTGAACGGCGATACTCTGCTGGCGCAGGTGTTGACCAATGTCATCATCTCCAACACCAGTGAGGGCAAGGGCGACCATTTCTGGGACAACGGCGAGGCCAATTTGCTCAAAGCGCTGGTGCTCTATATCGATCTGGACAAGAGCCGCAGCCCGGAGACGAAGAACCTGGCGGCCGCCTACCAGCTCCTGACCCAAAACAGCGAACGGCAGCTGACGGCACTTTTTGAAAAGCTGCCGCTGGATCACCCCGCCCGTGCGCCGTTCAATCTTTTCTCGCAGGCCAGCGACACGGTGCGTTCCGGCATCGTCCTTGGACTCGGCACCCGGTTACAGGTCTTACAGAACGAGGCTGTGCGGGACATCATCAGCCGCAGCGATATCGATCTCACGGCGCCGGGCAAGCGCAAATGCGCCTACTTCGTCATACTCAGCGATCAGGACGCAACGATGGCGTTTCTGTCCTCGCTGTTCTTTTCGTTTCTATTCATCAAGTTGGTGCGCTATGCCGACAGCACGCCGGAGCTGCGCTGCAAAGTCCCGGTCAACCTCATCTTCGATGAGTTCAACAATGTGGGCAAGCTCGGCGGCGCAGCGGACGGTTCGGATTTCGCCCGTACGCTCAGCGTTATCCGCAGCCGTGCGATCTATGTGATGCTGGCCGTGCAGAGCCTCGGTCAGCTCCAGAACCGGTATCCCAACAATCTCTGGGCAGAGATCGTCGGCAACCTGGACGTGCAGCTTATGCTGGGCTGTACCGATGAGGTCAGCGCCGAGTACTTCTCCGCGCGGAGCGGTGATATGTCGGTGGAGATCAACTCCACCATGACCGTGCGCAAGACCATTGCCGTAGCGCAGGTCATCCCCCAATACCGTCAGACGGAGGGCCAGGGGCGCAGACGGCTGCTGACTCCGGACGAGGTGCTGCGCATCCCCAACGAGGAGCTGCTGGTGGTCATCCGAGGACACAATGTCCTGAAACTGAAAAAGTTTGATTATGCTGACCACCCGCTGGCCAAGGAATTGACTCCCGTCAGCATTCTTGATTACACACCCCCGCACGCGGCAGCGCCTTTTCTCCAGACCGAGACGACTTCGCCACACACAGCGTCTGAGGAGCGGCCGCACACATCGTCCATACCCTCAAAACGCAGAACTCTGTACAGCTCCGCAAAACCGCCGAGCGAGTTTTGAACTCAATGATTTAACTAAAAAGTTGACATTTAACTTTAGTGATGTTATAATGCCGAAAGAAAGTTAAATTGGTGGTGAGCAGATGGACTATATCACAAAAACACTGGGCGTCCCGGTAATACGGACAGAGTGGAAGCAGCAGGCAGCCTTGCCGCTTTTTTTGAACGATAGATATACATTTGAACAAGCGGACATTGGCGGAGTAGCGTGCCTTATTGTTCATCCTGTGGGGGAACTCGATACGATCAATACCCTTAAAAAGCATGTGGCGAGGCTGCATGCAGCAAGCGGGCGACAGGTCGTTTTTGAGTTAACGGCCATATCCCGGCAGCGCCGCAACTCCTTCATTGATGCGAAGCTGGCGTTCGTCGTGCCGGAAAAGCAGGTGTATCTTCCCTTTCTCGGGGCTCTGCTTACAGAGCGCTGCGATAGCGAGGGACTCATGACGGGCGCAGAGAAGCTGCAGCCGTCTGCACAGATGCTGCTGTTTGCCTATATCCTGAATGGGAACGAGCCTATGCCCATGACGCCCTTTGCGGAGCGGTTTGCCTTTTCCGCAATGACGATCACGAGAGCGGCAAATCAATTGGTAGCGCTTGGACTTCTTAACAAGTCCTGCTCCGTCGGAGCGCAGAAAATGCTCTGCACCGAGCTCGACACGAAGGGACTATATCAAAAAGCCGTCCCCTACCTCATCCAGCCTGTCCGGACAACCGTATTCATCGAAAAGAGCGCTGTGACCCGGGATATGTTTCCCGCGGGGCTGAGTGCGCTTTCGGAAATGAGTATGCTCAATCCGCCGGCGGTCGAAACATGGGGTATGGTTGGCGGTAAAATTAAGGGATCGGCACAGAAATTGATCGATTCTGAAAAGCAATGCGCCCTGCAGCTCTGGCGCTATGATCCGCGCCGTATCAGTCAGACAGGCAGCGTTGATGTACTGTCGCTGGCGGCAAGCTTAGCAGACGATATGGACGAGCGGGTAGAGCAATGTATTGAAGAAATACTGGAAAAGGTGTGGTGACAAAGATGGTAACCGGATTTGAGAGCTTCAAGCGGTGGTTTTCCGAGTACAGCGAGCAGTATGCAATTATCGGCGGAACAGCATGCGACCTGCTCATGAGCGAGGAAGGTATGGATTTTCGGGCAACGCGAGATATTGATATGGTGCTGATCGTAGAGAGCCTGACGCCGCAGTTCGGAGAACGATTTTGGTCATATATCAGAGACGCAGGGTACGAGCATAGAAATAAAAGTACCGGCGAACCGCAGTTTTACCGATTTACGAATCCGAAGAGCCGGGATTATCCCTACATGATAGAGCTGTTTTCCCGTCGCGCTGATGCAATTGCCCTTTCGGATGATGCGGTACTTACGCCATTGCCACTGGACCATGAAATATCCAGCCTGTCGGCGATTTTGCTGGATGATGCGTATTACCAATTCCTGCGCAAGGGGAAAACCATAATAGATGGGATACCGATTCTTGACGCAATGCACCTCATCCCATTCAAGGCCAAGGCGTGGCTGGATCTTCGCCAGCGAAAGGAAGCCGGCGCAAAGGTTGACAGCAAAAACATCCGGAAGCACAAAAATGACGTGATCCGGCTTAGCATGCTGTTGAGAGAAAATGATACGCTTGACTTGCCGCAAGCGATCCGCAATGATATGAAAGACTTCCTTGCCGCTATGCGCGAAGAACCGATTGACCTCAAGGCACTTGGAATACGAGGAACGTCGCAGGAGGAAATAACGGGAAGGCTGCTTACGGCGTATATCCTGGACAAATAAGACATATTACCGGAAGATGGGCGTCTCAGAAATGGGACGCTCTTTTTATATTCAAACAAAAGAAACGGAGGATCAAACAATGGCAACGAAAAAAACGGCGGTGATCCCGGAAGAAGAAATTCTTGCGGCCGCGACGGAAGAAAACATCAATGAACACTCATTACATCAGACTGAAACTGAACCTGAGCCGGATAGAGTGCTCAGCGCTGAAGGGGCGCCCGGAGACGCTGATCTCATCGACATTTGCCAGACTGATTCCGGATCTGCGAATCCCGAAGGGATGCCGATCGAAGACGCCGCGCGCAATACCCCGGAAGCACCGGTATCCCAGACCGGATCGGACACTGAACTTCCCGGAGAATTTCCGGCCGGATCCGATGAATTAACTGCGCCGGAAGCTCCGGTGTCCCAGACCGATTCCGACTTGGAGGAGAAAAAACCTGAAGAGAGCCCGCCGGCCCGCCGAACCAGAAAACCAAGAGCTAAGAAAAGTGAGTCTGACACAGCAGCGGCAGAACCGCCCGGGGATGCATCCGACGGCGTCGAAGCTCCGGAGAAGAAGCCGCGCAGGCGCGCCGCTGCCAGACCGGTATCGCCGGTAGTATCCATCGACGAGCGCCCCAGTGTGGAAACGGAAGCGGACAAAGCCCGCAACGATTTGCTGGACCTGGTAGAATCCTTAAAGACCAAACGGATCCTGACCGGGACCATTCAGGGCATCGAACGCCCCGCTGACCATCCCTCGCGTTCTATTGCAGTCATTTATCATGGCGATATCAAGGTTATTATTTCCGCGGAGGAGGCGGTGGAGCCGCCGGAGGATTTCCGCGGCAGGCTTCCGGAGGATGTGCTGCACTATATGGTCACCAAGCGCCTGGGGGCGGAGGTGGATTACATCATCAAGGGCATCGACGCCAAGGCGGGCGTTGCAGTCGGCAGCCGTCTTGAGGCTATGTCCGCTAAGCGCCGCGCGTACTATTTCGGTACAGACCGGGATGGAAACAATCTGCTCTACGAAGGTATCTGTGCGGAAGCTCGCGTCGTATCCGTCATTCGTGCCGGCATCTTCGTGGATCTGTTTGGCCTGGAGGTCTACATCCCGCTTCGCGAGCTGAGCTACCAGCGTATGCTGGATGCGCAGGACAGTTTTCAGCCCGGGCAGCGCATTCTGGTTAAGATCCTGAGCATCGACCGCAGTGACCGAACCCGTATCCGGGTCAGCGCCTCCATCAAGCAGGCCGGCGAGAATCCCTATGAAAAGGCGCTGCGGCGTTATTCTGTGGGCAACCGCTATGTAGGTACCGTCAGTATGGTGGACATGAACGGCGTGTTCGTCTCACTGGACGGCGGCATCGACTGTCTTTGCAGCTATCCTAAGCGCGGGCGCCCGCCCAGAGGCTCTCGTGTAACGGTACGGATTCTGGGCATCAACAACGAATCCAATCGAATCTGGGGCGCGATCACACACATCGCTACCCCGAGATGACTGGAACGAACAGGAAATGACAAGGAGGTTGAACAACTATGCTTGATTACGATCTGACCCGCGCAGAGCAGGTCAGAAGAACGGATCTTGCGCAAAAAGCCCGCAGAATGATCCTGTCCCACATGAAGGTGGAGGCGGAGGACGAAACTTCGCTGACGCTGGATCACCGCGGCTACTATATGCAGATCTCGTTCTCCCCGCTGCACCCGCTGCTGGTCGTCTGCCTGGCTAAGGCGATCCGAAACCCGGATGGCGCACGAAAACAGCAGCTTGCCAACGAACTGAACCTGCACAGCGTGCTGGGCAGCCACGCCATCAACGAGGACGTCGGCTGTTATTCCTATCGCGCTACCCACTGGCTGGATACGGAGCTCACGCCGGAACGGTTCTTTGAAATACTCAGCCGCTGCGTTGACGAAGCGGATCGTGGCTATTTCAATCTGGCAGGATGAGTATATTGCCGTAATGCTCAGTGCGTATCCGCGTACCGGACAACCCCACCGCCTCCCGGCAGTACCCGGGGAAAAGTCTCAGGTGAGAGCCGGGAGCCATACTGCGGCACTCCGGAGTACACCTTACAGCCGTCAAGCCCTCCGGAATCAGAACCAGCCATACTCAAAGAGCCGGCCATGAATGAACTGCATTTGCGCGAAACTGCGGCGTTGGAGTTGGTTTCACCTATGACTCTACCGCAACAGAATGCCGGGATACCCCCATTATCGCCGGAGATATATCCATCCATCCGGAGCGGGATATCAAATCGCGGCCGGAACTGTACGCAGCAGACGGCATCATATATTTCTGCGTTTGGGCGCAGCTGAGAACAGAAGCACGATAGCGCTTAGAAATGCATGATAAGGACCTTGCCAGAGAAGTAGCTCAGTCTGCAACAAAAAGGCATCACTCAGTATAAACGCCAGAACGGGTTTGAGCCAAAGGCTGACCCATATGGTGAGATCACCGTGCAGCACGGCGCAGTACATGGCGGCAATTTGGTGAAACAAAAAAAGATTTAACAGCAGTTGACCGACACAAAAGCAGTCTGTTTAATGACCGCCCGCAGCCCTTGATCCAGGGGGAAGCCGGGTCAAAACCTTCCGCTATAACTGCAAAAGGTCTGAAATCGTAAGATTTCAGGCCTTTTACTGTAAAGAGAAGCCCCCGGCTATGCCGGGGAGTATATAAAAAGTTCTACTTATGCTTAGAAAATAAAACCATCCAATGATAGAGTGGTAAGAAGGTTCGCCAAGCGCTTACAACAGTATCAAAGGAGGTTATCCGAATAGACAAGAATAGTTTAGCACATACGAAGTGGAATTGAAATACCATATCATCATAACACCCAAATACCGCAGAAAGATTATCTACCAGCAGATATCAAAGGATATCGGGTCCATAATCAGGACATTATGTGCCCGAAAGGGAGTAGAGATTATCGAGACAGCAGCGATGCCTGATCATATTCATCTCTACATATCAATTCCGCCGAAGTATGCGGTTTCGGATTTTATGTGCTATCTCAAGGGAAAAAGTAGTCTAATGATATTCGACCGACATGCAAATCTCAAGTATCAGTACGGCAACAGGCATTTCTGGTGCAGGGGGTACTATGTGGACACGGTAGGACGTAACGAGAAGGCAATCAGAGAATACGTTCGGAATCAGTTACAAGAGGATATCGCAACCGACCAAATCAGCCTAAAGGAATTCAAGGACCCGTTTACTGGGGAGCCGGTAGGTAAAGGCAAATAATTAAGCCGCCCCCGGGAGGGGGCAGCCAGTAAATTATGAGCGGATGGCGAATCATTCGAACGCCTTAAGGCGTAGGCGAGTAATAGTCCCTTATAGGGCCAGTGCAAGCCACCGGCTACGCCGGTGGTCCTGACTATGCTTATGCGTTGATCGGCTTTCACTCCGTGTTTATACAGAAGAAATCAGGACCTTTTTCTTCAAACAGCACCAGCGACACGCCGAGCAGAAGATCGGTATGTGCGGCCGGATCGTCAAGAGGGATCATGTACTCCTCCTGCATGCGGCGTATGCGGTAGAGTATCGTATTGCGGTGCGTAAAGAGCGCGTCGCAGGTCATCTTCAGCGAATGGCTGCATGTGAGATAGTGATAGAGCGTCTCGCAGTATTGGGTCCCCTTCTCACGGTCGTGTTCGGCAAGGGAAAGTACCTCCTTAGAGACCAGATCACGGCGTCCTTCAACATTTTTCAGCAAAAGCGCCGTGCGGAGCTGGTCGACTGTGCAGACGCTGCCGGCATGAAAACGGCTGTCCGCCATCAGCTCCAGCGCCTCGTGCGCCGTCCGGTACAACGCAGGGAGCGAATAGAGGTCATTGAGTCCCTCCGACATGATCACCTTGAACTTAAATTCCTCCGCCAGCGCGGAAAAAGTCTCGTGTTCTCCTCTCCCGTGCAGGAACAGGAACACGTCCCCTCGGTAAAGGAAGGGGTGACCGTCAGGAAAATGCGCGACCAGCTCATCCCTTAACCGGCGCAAGCCGTGATACAGATCGTGATATGCGGTCAGGTCTATGAGCGCAAAGCCGGTCGGTGCGAAGTCCGCCAGATAGGTGTTTGCGGTCTGAAGGCGAAAATACGGCGCGGACTGGAAACCGCCGTCCAGCAGGTGCATGAGAATGTCCTCTTCCGTCTCAAAGGGCTTGTCATGTCGGCTTGCCTCAATGAACAGCTGCTTGGCAAATATCTGCTCGACTGCCTGCCAGACCTCCGACGGGACGTTTTTCAAATGCCCGTCCGTGTCTACGCACACGAGGACACCCAGCCCGACCCCGGCGCTCTTCAGAGGAGCGATACGGCGGCGGTACGCGCTGCCGTCCAGCTTGGCGTAGTCTGCCGTCCCGGCGCGCAGCGCCTCGCTCTGACTTATGAGCGCGCCTATTTCATAGGTGGTCTCGCCCTGACGCACCGCGTCCGAGAACACAGGGTCGGAAAAGCCGAGCGGGCGATAGTGCGCCACAACGTGGAAGGTATCGTCCAGCACGATAAGCGGACATTCCAGAAGCGACCCGGCAGCTGCCGCGAGATTTTTTATATCATCCTGCGAGAAAAACTCCGTCAGCAGCGCATTGGTGCTGCCGCTGTTCCACCGAGTCTCATCCATAACTGCACCCTCGTTCAAGCTTGTGCTGACAGCACAAGCTGTTTTTGCTTTATTGTACTGCCGGCTCGTTGTGTTTTCAAGAGGAATGAGTAAAATAATAATCGAAAAGAGAAAGAAGGAGCAGCAAAGAGGCTCCGAAATGAAGAGAGGGTTCAATAATGAGTACAAAGTCCGTTAGAGTTCTGAACATAGCGGCGGGTGTGCTGCTTATCGCCGCCGGCGTGTATTGCTTGTGCAATCAGGACATCGCAGTTCTCTCGGCGGGACTGCTGCTGGGTTTCTTCATGCTGGTATCCGGCGTCATTGAGATCGCGGTTTTTGCCGGGACGAGCGGTGTACTGATAGGCTCTGGCTGGCTGCTGCTGGACGGTGTGCTGACGGTGATCATGTCGCTGTTCCTGCTGTTCAACCAGTGGTTCACATTGCTCTCGCTCCCGTTCCTGTTCACGATATGGCTGCTGTTTTCCGGCATATCAAGGTTCGTCAGTGCGTTTGATCTGCGGGCATTGGGAGTTCGTGCTTGGGGCTGGGTGCTGGCGATCGGTATCCTGCTGATCGTGGGCGGCTTCGTGTGCATGATGGATCCGTGGGTCAGCGTCGTAGCTATCGGCGTGACGGTCGGCCTCGTGTTTGTACTCGAGGGCGTGAGCGCGATAGTCTGTGCCTGCATTTCCAAAAGAATAGAAGAGGAATGACGCGGACAAAGGCCCTGAGCAGAACAAAAGCAAACAGATATTTTCCTCAGATCTCAGTGCAGATCGTAAAAATGATCTCAGCGCAGATCGTAAAAATATAAAAAATAAATTTATTGGAGGCATTATTATGATACCCAGCATTTATGGTGAAGACATGTTTGATGATCTTTTCGGCAGCTCTTTCTTCGGCGGTCATGATCCGCTGTTCGGTAAGCGCGCGAGAAACCTCATGAAGACCGATATCCACGAGACGGACGACGCGAAGGCATACAGATTTGCCGTTGAGCTGCCCGGCTTCAAGAAGGACGAGATCAACCTCGACGTCAAGGACGGTTATCTGACCATCAGCGCCTCGAAGGGTCTTGACAAGGACGAAGAGGACAAGAAGGGCCGCGTCCTGCGTCAGGAGCGCTACGCCGGCGCATGCTCCCGCAGCTTCTATATCGGCGATGTGAAGCCCGAGGACATCAAAGCAAAGTATGAGTCCGGTGTTCTGACCGTCATTGTTCCGAAGAATGATGTAAAGAAGCTCTCCTCCGGCAGCTCTATCACGATCGAATAACTCCCGAAACAAAAACTGCCGCCTGCTGAAAGCAGGCGGCAGTTTTTTGCGTTTCTATCCCGCGGCATGAGCGCGGGCGTCACAGCGCGGCGCGCTGCTCGGGGGACATGCGGTACTGCGGCTTTACATGGTAGGCGACCTCGGCGTACTGCCGG